>OLZB01000016.1_pt1 | contig 140561 bp, 109 predicted proteins | sample 1673421 | NCBI WGS metagenome assembly OLZB01 (sample SAMEA103958111, study PRJEB25191) | human gut metagenome | biome: human-associated habitat [ENVO:00009003]; feature: intestine environment [ENVO:2100002]; material: feces | place: Germany | collected 2013/2015
CAACGTACATTTGACACACAGCTTGCTTTGTTTTGAATTCGTCGAATTCACGTTAAGTTATGTCATTAGGTCTGCCATAGCCCATTTCTGGTTTGTCAGCATCCATCCATTTGAGGACGGCAACGGACGGCTTGCCCGTATTCTGTCGGACATGATGCTGGCACGCGGCGACAGGAGTGAATTTCGGTTCTACAACATCTCCTCAATGATAAACAATGACAAGAAGCATTATTATGACTTTTTGGAAAAGACGCAACACGGCGACGGAGACATTACCGAATGGATATTGTGGTATGCCAATACTTTGTCCGTAGCCCTTGACGAGGCGGGAAGCATGGTCAGCACCGTCTTGAACAAAAGTCTTTTCTGGCAGAAAGCTTCTTCCGTGGCGTTAAGCCAAAGGCAAACGGACATGCTAAACCTGTTCCTTGACGGCTATGAGGCGAAAATTACGACCAAGACATGGGCGTCGCTGGCGAAATGTTCGGCGGATACCGCCCTGCGCGACATACACGACCTTGTAGGAAAAGGTGTCTTGCGTGAGGACATACCCGGAGCCAAACGTCCAAGCTATTCCATCATTTACGAGCCAGACGACCTCACGGCACTCTTTTCCGAAGTCCGTGTTGAAGATGAGAATGGCCGCTTCTATCTTAAAGCTCTGTACAAAGGCAAGACACCGGTATGCGAAAGGGTTTTGCCATTGGATGCGGAACGGTTCGGCAGAGGCGACTTGCCATTGGAGAACTTGCTTGCCAAATACTGCACTTATCTGAAAATGAATTAAACAAGACCAGATGACTTTATTACAAATATCAAGCTCATTTATTTTCCATTTGACAGATTATTATATTTGTCGCAGATAATCTTTCTCATTTATAACTTAGGAAGGAAAAGATGGTATTTGACAAGTTCATAGACAGGCAGGATGAGTTAGAACGGACAAACCCGAATCTGTCATTAGACCGCCTAAGCCGTCATTTGCTGTCATTTGTCGGCTCTTCAGCCATCTTCCGCTGCTGGCAGAAATCTGGCTAAGTCTAATGACCGATTCAGGTTATAGGAACAGCGCGAACAGCGACGCGCCCACTACGGTCAGTATGCCGCTCACCACGATGGACAGTCCGCTGGTGGCGCCCTCCACCACGCCCATCTCCATGGCCTTGGCCGTGCCGATGGCGTGCGAGCTGCTGCCTATGGCTATGCCTTTGGCCACGGGCTCATCGATCTTTAGCCACGCGAGCACTTTCTCTGCCATGATGTTGCCGAGCACGCCGGTGACTATTATCGACACCACCGTCACCGACACGATGCCGCCGAGCTCCTCAGACACGCCCATGCCTATGGCCGTGGTGATGGATTTGGGCAGAAACGTGACGTAAGCCTCGTGTGAGAATCCGAACAGCAGCGCGAGCAGCAGCACCGTGGTCATGCCCGACAGCGCGCCGCCCACTATGCCGCAGATGATGGCACGCGAGTTCTTCCTGAGCAGGTCCATCTGTTGGTAGAGCGGAACGGCCAGGCAGACGGTGGCCGGGGTGAGCAGGTAGCTGAGCCACGACGCGCTTTCGTTATACGTGCCGTAACCGATGCCGCACACCAACAACGCCGCGATGACCAGCACTATCGACACGAGCAGCGGGTTCATGAAGCTCCAGCCGGTCTTCTTGCGAAGCCACACGCCGGCGGCGTAGGCCGCCAGGCTGACGCAGACACCGAAGTAGACCGAGCCCTCGAAAAGTCCGTCGGTCATTTGTCCTCCCTCCCTTTGCGTATCATGTGCTGGGTGACGGCTCCGGCCACGCCCATCACCACAAACGTACTGACCACGGTCACGGCCACGTAGGCCACAAGGTGACCCGAGATGTCGGGCCACGAGTCCACCAGCCCCACGGCGGCGGGGATGAACATCACGGGCATCACGGCTATCAGGAATGTGCTCACCTCGCGCACGTCGCTCACCCGCACCCAGCCCTTGAGCAGGGCGGCGAAGAGCAGCGCTATACCGTAGATGCTCGCCGGCACAGGCAGCGGCAGCAGCCAGTGCAGCAGCTCGCCGGCACAGGAGAAGGCGAGGATCAGAAGAAACTGTGTGATGAACTTCATATCAAGCCTCCTTCCGCCTTATGCCCAGCCCCTCGATGTACTGCCCGATGAGGGCCACCGACTTCTCCGTGCCGAGCCTCACGCTGTCGAAGCACAGGTCGTAGTCGGCCGAGTTGCCCCATTGCAGGTGGGTGTAATACATGTGGTACCTCACGCGGCTGTCGTCCATGTCGTGCACGATGGCGGCCGCCTTGCGCGGCGTGACACCCTCCTCGGCGGCCACCGCGCGGATGCGGTCGGCCTCGCGCCCTTTCAGGAACACCGACACCAGGTCGCTGCGGTGGCGGAAGATGTAGTTGCCGCAGCGCCCCACGATGATGCATTCGCTCTGGCCTATCATGTCGGAGAGGATGTCGAGCGCGCGGCTGTGCAGCGGACCCTCGTCGTGGCCCAGGGCCGAGATTGCGAACTGAAGCTCGTCCACGGGCCGCTCCTCAAAGAAGTCGTCCATTTCGGCCAGCACGCCTTTGGCCCGGGCCATCTCCAGAAGGCTCTTGCGGGTGTAGAAGGGTATTTCGTAGCGGGCGGCAAGCTGTTCGCCGATATGCAGTGCGCCGCATCCGCACTGCCTTGCTATTGTTATTATCATTGCTTGATGTTTTTTGAAAACGCTGCAAAGATAATACAAAAAAGTGAGATACTGAGCAAATCACGGAAATATGATTGAAAGTTAATGATTTATGAGGTTTTGACGATTTTGGCGAGTGCCAAGTAAAACCGCCCGAAAGCCAACTTGAACCGGAATTGCGTTACTATCCCGTTACCGAAATCCGGGTGTGGTAACGGCGCGGAAAAGAGCTGCAAAAAAGTGAACCAAAATGATTGGAGTGGAGCTTATCCCACCCATTTCTTCGCCCAAGTGCGCATGGTGATGAAATTCCGCAACCAGTTAGACAATGGCGGGGCAGCCAATTACACGACCACCCACTATGCGGGAACAAGAGCGAGTGACAAAGCAGAGCCAAACCGCCATGTATGGCTGCGGTTGAAACCATAGAAGCGAGGTTGTCCCTCGGGGCAAGCACCGAGAACATAAGAAAACGACATCAAGGCCAGGAGCGGTTCGCTCCTGGCCTTGGATATTTCGTTACGATCCCATCCATCAAGTCCCATGACGGGATAATAGATGTGTCGACCGTTTGTGTTTTTCATCTCTATGCGACCTTGAATACATGATATGAAAAACCGCGGGAATATAGCTTCGCAGAGGTTTTATACCGGTCACCAACGGTTTATAATATATGTTGAATGATTTGGCAACCAGTCCATTCGCCCAATTCCGGCAATCACCTCGCGCAAAAAATATAGCGATGCGCTGTAGCACGTCGGGCACAAGCGAGGCTTGTGTCCTGGCTCAATCAAACGATATGGTGCCCGGCGTGTCACTGCTTGTATCCACCTTGTCGCCGGCACCAGTGGAGATGGCCTGTATCTCCTTCAATTGCTGGCTCGAACGGCGGAAAGTGGGATTATTCTCCACAATGGATATCACGTCCTCGTTATCCAAGTCCTCTGGCTTGAAAAGATAAATCTTAGGACTATGCTTATACTTAGCGGTGAAAGAGCCATCCCCATAATATGTCTTCATGCGTTCCAACCGTTCCGCGTCTTTCTCTTCTTTTTGCGCACGGGCGATAGCCTCTTCCTGAGCATGTTTGCCGATATGTTCGCTCATGCCTTCCACATCCTTAATTCCAAAACCTGTAGCCAAGAGCGTGACTTTCACTTTATTTCCCAAATCAGGATCTGTGGACAATCCCCACTTGAAATCAAAATCAGTGCCAAACTTGGCCATGAAATCATTCACGTCGTTCATCTCCTCCATGGTAAGCATATCGCTATCCTCCTTCTTTCCCGAGAAAGCGATGCTCAAGAGAATCTTCTTGGAATTGAAAACATCATTGTCATTGAGTAGCGGAGAATTGAGCGCGTCTTCGATAGCCTTGCCAACACGGCCTTCACCTTCTCCGTAGCCCGTGCTCATGATAGCCACACCGCCATCCTTGAGCGTAGTTTCCACATCACGGAAATCAAGGTTAATAATGCCCTTGACAGTGATAATCTCAGAAATACTCTTAGCGGCCACACTCAACGTGTCATCCGCTTTGCCAAAAGCCTCGAACACGTCCAGATTAGGATATATCTGGCGCAAACGCTCATTGTTAATGACCAAAAGGGCATCGACATGCTTGGCCATTTCCTCCACCCCATCCAAGGCTTGATCTATCTTTTTGGCTCCCTCAAAACGGAAAGGTATAGTAACAATGCCAACAGTAAGAATGCCCATAGACTTGCTAATACGCGCGATAACAGGGCCTGCTCCCGTACCAGTGCCGCCGCCCATGCCAGCCGTGATAAAAGCCATTTTGGTGCCGTCATTGAGCATATTACGTATCTCTTCTTCTGTTTCCTCGGCAGCCTCCTTCGCCCTTTCGGGCTTGTTGCCCGCACCCAAGCCTTCCTTTCCCAACTGCAAATGGACAGGAACGGGAGAGTCATTGAGTGCTTGGGCATCCGTGTTGCACAAAACAAAGTTCACGTCGTGAATACCTTCACGATACATGTGATTAACTGCGTTTCCGCCACCTCCGCCCACACCAATCACCTTAATGATGCTGTTCTTCTTGTCGGGTTCACCGAAGTCTAATATGTTTGTCATACTCGTTTATTCTATTGGTTAATCATATCCGTGTATCACTCTTCCGGCTCTATCATCTTCTTGCCAAACTGCTTGATGCGCCTGCCCATCTTATGGATAAAACTATTTTGCCTTCTTTCCTCCTCCAGGCGGCGAGCTTCTTCAGCCGCGGCTTTTTGACGAGCCAGTTCTTCCTCCTCGCGTTTCTTCTTGGCTTCTTCCTCCGCTTTCTGCTTTTCAGCGGCGGTCAAAACCACGCCTACCTTATTGGTATCGTTCGGATTGCGCACTGGCTTGGAATTGTTATTGGAGTCGAAAAGGTCATTGCGGATTTCTTCACCTGCGCAATTCATATTGCCTTTGGCCAAGAGTCCCAATATGGTATTCATCATACCCTTTTGCTCCGTCACCTTTTGATCGTTACTATTCACTGACTGGCTGATAAACTTGGCAATCCGGATTTTCTCTATATGCGTATGCTGTTGAAAAGCCTTTTGAATCTCGGGCATATTGCTACCGCCTCCCGTAAGGACAATACCACCTCCAAGTTTGTCCGCATACTCACTAGGCACCTGGAACCACGCATTCTGGATAATCTCCGCCAATCTTCCCTCCACCAACTCGATAAACTTGCGACTTTCCATCTGTCGCTCTTGGTCTATCACGTAATTGGGCATATTCTCTATGGAACTGTTATCAGTATAGGCCGAAGCGTATTTCAATTTCATCTCCTCCGCCTCGTTGTCATCCAGCTGGAACGTATTAACGAGGTCTTTGTTAATGTTGTTGCTTCCCAATGGTATCACAGCCAAATGACGGAGAATGTTCTTGTGATACACGCACACCGTAGTGGTATCTGCCCCCAAGTCCACCAACAAGCAACCCATGCGCTTCTCCGCATCAGTCAGCACGCTGTCCGCCAAGGCAAGGGGAGCCAAATACATCTCCGCGATGGGAATACCTGCCATCTCAAAACAAGTGTTGATGTGATGATAGAAAGACTTGCGCCACAAGATGTTGAGGAAATTGCCTTCCAAGTGATTACATTGTATACCAACAGGATCCAACTGGTATTGTGCATCCACCCTATATTCCTGTACGGCAGAGTCCAATATCTCCTGCTCTGGATAGGTCATGGCCCTGTTGATGTCCATGATTTCATTGACCATGTCCTGCGATATTATCGTTCCGTCAGGGAAGTCCTTGATAATGACATTCTTGACGCTACGGATGGATTGGCCGCCTACACCTACATATACCTGAGTGATCTCATGCTTGAGAATGGTCTTGAGCCGCTGGATGATATTGGTCAAGCACTGTCCCGTCTTGTCCAAGTTGTAGACGACTCCCTTGCGTATGCATGCGCTGGAGTCCTCCTCGACGATGGCATAAACCGTGATACTTCCGTCGATGTTATTCTTTCCGGCAATGCCGGTCATCTTGGATGAACCTAATTCAATAGCTACAATAAAATCATTTGGCATAGTCCTAATATTATCATTTCCTTATTTCACAATGCTTCAAAGAAGTCCTACAAATGAGGACTTCCCTTCTTACAAATAATTTGGTTGTCAAACTCCAAGTTGATGTAGGAGTACTTGTTCCAACCAGCTTGAGAGAGGCCATACTTATAGAAGAACTCGAGTCGCTTCATCTTCTTTTCCACATAAGCGCTCACTTCCTCTTTTCGTTTAGCGGCATTTGTAGACTCAGGCAGTTGCCCGATATACACCACGTGATTACCCACTCGGGGCACCAGTTCAATGCCCTTATCGGGCAAGACATTGATTTGCTCTATTTGATTCCTCCACAATTCGCTTGCCATAAGACACTTGCTTAGAACAGAGACATAATCCTTGGCGAAAGCCTTGTTGATATGTCCTGTGGCAATAATCAAATCACTGGTATAGCGAGTATTAGGCATTACCTGATCTTGGTCATCCAAATAGTAATCATCATTGTTAAGGCTCTTGATACGCACCACGGGCATGCGCTGCGTCAGGAGAATGTGCACCACTCCATCTTCTGTTTTATAGCAATCCGTAGTCTTCACGAACGGGCTTCGCTTCAACATAGCCTCTATCTCTCGCGTATTAACCTGAGCCATAGGTTTATTAAGCGGATAAAGTTTGCAAGCCTGTAACCTGCGCTTGATATCACTGGCATCCAGAAAACCATTAGTCATCTCATCTTCTATGTTGATGGCCACCTTCACGCAACGTTTCCTCGTTTCATCCGGTTTGTTGAACGAGGTGAATACAAGCACGAGATATACGGCAAGTATAACATCGAGCGTGACGACGAAGGTTTTCTTCCAGTTTATCCTCATGGATTGTTAGCATTCAATATCTTGGTAATTTGCGGAACGTAATTGTCTAGATCTCCCGCTCCCAACACAATAAGCACATCAAACGATCGACTGGCCACCAAGTCCAGCACGTCTTCCTTATGTATCATGCTCTTCTCTATGCCCGGGCGCAGATTGTCGTAAATCAACTGAGAGGTCACACCAGGTATCGGTTGTTCCCTAGCGGGATAGATATCGCAAAGAATCACCTCGTCCAGCAAACTCAGGCTTTGGGCGAAGTCTTGATAAAAGTCCCTTGTACGGGTATACAAATGGGGCTGGAAAATGGCCGTAATCTTCCTGTCCCGATAAAGTTCCCTTATGCTCTTGGCACTTTGGAGGATCTCCTTGGGATGGTGCGCGTAGTCGGAAAGGAAAACCAGCTTGTCCGTCTTGATCTGGAAATCAAAACGACGTTCCACTCCTTGGAATGTACCCATGCCCTGTCGTATTTCTTCGGCAGTACAGCCATTAAGCTGGGCCATAGCCATAGCGGCAATACCATTTTCTATATTAATAGGGACAGGCTGCCCCAATACAACGTTGGGGATATTCTCAATGGGAGAAATAAAGTCAAAAGAAATTTCTCCATTGGAAATGATTATATTCTCAGCATGGAAATCACCCTCATCAAGACTGTATTCGTAAGTAATCACTCCCTGACAAACATTGGGCTTCATTTCTAATCCTTGATGGATGATCAGCGCGCCACCAGGTTGTATCAGTTCCGTATAATGACGGAAACTTTCCAAATAAGCATCCTTGGTGCCATAGATATCCAAATGGTCTGGATCAGTAGAGGTTATGACCGTCATCCATGGACGCAACCAATGGAAACTACGATCAAACTCATCGGCTTCTATCACGACATAATCACTCTTATCGGATAGGATATAATTTGTATGGTAATTCTTGGTGATTCCACCCAAAAAAGCATTGCAATCCACATGGCTTTGATGCATGATGTGAGCACACATAGAGGAAGTGGTGGTCTTGCCATGCGTTCCCGCCACGCAAAGTCCCTTATGGGCTTGGGTAAGTCTTCCTAACACCTGTGCCCTTTTCTCTATCTCGAAACCTTGTTCACGGAAAAACACCAATTCTTGATGATTATCCGGAATGGCGGGCGTATATATCACCAACGTAGACTTCGGGTCACGGCAAGCTTGGGGAATAGCGTTAACGTCTTCCTCATAATGGATGTCCATACCTTCCCGTTCCAAATCTTGGGTAAGCTTGGAAGGAGTCTTGTCGTATCCCGCGACAAGCAGCCCCTTGCCCAGGAAGTAGCGTGCGATAGCACTCATGCCTATGCCGCCCGCTCCGACAAAATATACTGATTTTATTTCTGATAGTTTCATAAACCTAACGCTAGTTTGATTACCTCCTTCGCAATAGTGTCGGCAGAATCCTTCCTGCCCAACTTCTTGATGTTGTAACTAAGAGACTCCAGCTTGGCACCATCGTTAACGGTCTTGATCGCAAGGTCAAGCAACTGGTCTGGAGCTTCATTGTCTTTCACATAAAGAGCAGCGTCTTTATTCACCAAAGCCAAGGCGTTCTTTGTTTGATGGTCTTCTGCCACATTGGGGCTAGGCACCAATACCACAGGCTTTCCTATCAAACAGAACTCACTGATACTGCTCGCTCCAGCCCGGCTAATCACAAGGTCTGCCGCCTTATAGGCTAAACCCATGTCACTGATAAAATCGGAAACGTGCAGCATAGGCAACTCATGATGCGTCTCCAAGGTCTTCACGATATCCGCATGATAATACTTTCCCGTTTGCCAAATAAACTGTGCCCCGCACTTTTCCACCAAGTCCAGATGTCGCAATACGCTTTCGTTGATAGTACGGGCACCGAGGCTTCCACCTACGATCAATATCGTCTTTTTGTCGGGCGACAATCCCAATCGAGTCCTGGCCTCTTGCGGAGTGAGTGTATTCTCCAACAGGTTCTGCCTTACGGGATTTCCCGTGACGATAATCTTTTCCGCCGGGAAGAAGCGCTCCATATTGTCGTAAGCCACGCAAATCTTGGCCGCCTTCTTGGCCAACAGTTTATTGGTCACCCCCGCATAAGAGTTTTGTTCCTGTATCAAACAAGGGACACCATGTTTAGCACATACATTCAGCGTGGGGCCACTAGCGTAACCACCCACGCCTACAGCCGCCATGGGTTTAAACTGACGTATAATTTTGTTGGCCATACGTTGGCTCTTCCATATCTTAAATAATACGGCAATGTTCTTCAAAAGATGCTTGCGGTCAAACCCACAGATTGGTAAGCCTTTAATCTCATATCCCGCGGCTGGGACACGCTGCATCTCCATGCGTCCCAACGCTCCCACAAACAATATCTTTGCCTCAGGGCATTGTGACTTAATGGCATTAGCGATAGATATAGCGGGAAAGATATGCCCACCAGTTCCACCTCCACTGATGATGATTCTTAGTTCTTTATCCATAACCAATAAGTTTGTACCGCGAAAGTAATTAAAATATTCCTCTTAGAGTTATTTTTAGACAAATTTCTCCAAACCTTTTACGATTTAGGCGCTTCCTGCTTAACGGGCATGGTTTGCAAACCTTCCCGCTTCTTGGCAGAACGACTCACGCTCAATATCACGCCTATATAGATACAATTAAGCACGGATGAGGTTCCTCCTCTGCTAATAAGAGGAAGTGGTTGACCTGTAACGGGAGCCAAGCCCACCGCCACCATCATATTAAATAAAGCCTGCGTCACAAGCATAATACATAAACCCATCGTAAGAAACGCGGGGAAATTGTTCTCGCAACGATTCGCTATTCTCCCTCCCCGGAAAAGCAATATCACGTAAAGTAACGCCACAAATGTAGCTCCCGCTATGCCTGTTTCCTCGATAATGATAGCGTAGATAAAATCGGAAAACGCCTGGGAAAGGAAATCCCGCTCATCCGAATTGCCAGGTCCTTTACCTTTATAATTAGAGGAAGCTATGGCGATATTGGCATGTGCCACTTGCATATCCTTGTCCATGATATCCACATCCTCGGGATTGACAGGTTTATCATCCAGAAATTTCAAAATACGAGCTTTCCAAGTATCAGCCCTATGGAGCAGTTTAGCCAAACCGCCTTCTTCGGCTTCCTGCTCTTTCTCCTCCACCTTAGATATTTGCTCTGTCAGTTCCTGGCGCGGATTAGCAGGAGTTTCATCTTTACCCAATAGCAAAACAAGCGCCACGATGCCCACGATGATAATCGTGCTTACGCCCACGAGCTTTCCTATCTGGCTGGCCGGAACACGTCCCACGATCATCATCAACAATACCGTAAGCGCCAAGAGCATCCCCGTGGATAGATTCTCAAGGGCAATAAGCGGGATGATGAGTGCGCATACGATAAGAATATAAGTGAAAGCCCTCTTGTCGGCACCCTTTTCCGTTTGCGTGGCACTCAATATCTGGGCAACCGTAAGCACCAAGGTTCCCTTGGCTATCTCGGAGGGCTGGAACCTGAAGCCCAATATCTCCACCCAGCGGCTGGCATCGTTGGCATTATGACCCGCGATAAGTGCCCAAAGCAACAAGATGACAGACAGGAACAGCAAGAATGGGGTCAATATCTTGAAGTACTTGCACTTGATATTGAGCGTGATGACCATAGCCAGCAAACCTAGCAACAAGAAACCAGAATGCTTGATAACAGGCAAGGCGTACTGGCCGGATTTATAGGTAAGCGAGCTGGAGGCGGAATAAACCTCCACGATGCTGATCATACAGAGGAAAAAGAACACCATCCATATGACCTTGTCTCCCTTGAATATATTTCCCAGTGTCTTGTTGATCATTCAGCTATAGGTTTTTAACGAGTTCCTTGAATTGCTCTCCACGGTCTTCCATGTTCTTGAACAAGTCAAAGCTGGCGCAGCAGGGACTCAGCAATACGGTGTCACCTGGAGTGGCCATGGCATAGCAAGCCTTCACGCACTCCTTCATGCTGTGAGTGTCCTTGACAGGAAGGCCCAACTGGTCGAAGTTATCATGCAGTTTCTGGTTGTCCGCGCCTAGATAGACCAAAGCCTTGCACTTCTTTTTCACCAGGTCCATGATGGCACTGTAGTCATTGCCCTTGTCCTTGCCACCGATAATGAGAATCGTTGGGGTGGTCATGCTTTCCAAAGCATACCAACAAGCATCCACGTTTGTGGCCTTGGAGTCATTGATGTATTGCACACCAGCCACCTTGCATACCTTTTCCAGCCTATGCTCTACGCCAGGGAAGTCTCCCAGGCTCTTGCGGATGATTTCCTTCTGTATACCCGCTATGTTGGAAGCCAATCCTGCTGCCAGGCTGTTGTAAATATTATGCTTGCCCGTAAGACTCAGTTCCTCCTGCTCCATGTTGAAGGGCGTGGGGTATTCCAATTTATAGATGCCTTTCTCTATATAACCTATGACTCCATTTTCCTTGATTTCGGAGAATGGACATCTCACAGCCTTGATGTCATACTTGCCCAACTCCCTCTGGATGATGGGGTCATCATTCCAGTAAATAAAGCTATCGTTGCTGTCTTGGTTTTGTATGATGCGCATCTTGGCGTCCACATAGTTCTGCATGCAGTTGTCATAACGATCCAGGTGGTCAGGCGTGATATTAAGCAAGATGGCTATATTCGCGTGGAAATCATACATGTTGTCCAACTGGAAGCTACTCAACTCTATCACATAATACTCATGAGGAGACTCCGCCACCTGCAAGGCAAGACTCTTGCCGATATTGCCTGCCAACCCCACATCGTAGCCCGCGGCCTTAAAAATATGGTAGATAAGAGAAGTTGTCGTGGTCTTGCCATTGCTGCCCGTAATGCAAATCATCTTAGAAGAGGTATATCTACCCGCGAATTCTATCTCGCTGATGATATGAGTTCCCTGCCCCATTAACTTCTGCACGATGGGAGCCTCCTTAGGGATGCCTGGGCTTTTGATGACTTCGTCCGCATTAAGGATTTTGTCCTCTGTATGCTTGCCTTCTTCCCATTCTATGCCATGCAAGTCGAGCAGCTCCTTGTATGTGGGCTTGATGCTTGAGCTGTCTGATACAAACACGTCAAATCCTTTAGCGCGTGCCAGCACTGCCGCACCAGCTCCACTTTCTCCCGCACCTAAAACAACGATTCTACTCATATTAATGCTATAATATTATATAATGTATATCTGGTTATAATCACCTAATCTTTAACGTGATGATAGTCAATGCCGCCAAAATGATGCTGATAATCCAAAAGCGGATAGTAATCTTTGATTCGTGCACAGCACCGCGGGGGCGTTTGAAAACGTAAGAACAATCAGGATCTAATTGGCATTCCTGTGTACGGAAATTATCATGGATGGGCGTACGTTTGAAGATGCGCTGTTTCACTCCTCGACGCTTACCAAGCTTGTAATACCAAACTTGCATGATAACACTGAGACTTTCCACAAAGAAGATGCCGCATAAAATGGGCAACATCAACTCCTTGTGAATAATGATAGCTCCTACAGCGATAATACCGCCGATGGTCAATGAGCCCGTATCGCCCATAAACACCTGGGCTGGGTAAGCATTATACCACAAGAAACCTATCAAGGCCCCTATGAAAGCGCAGAAGAACACCACCAACTCCTCACTGCCCGGGATGTACATGATGTTAAGATAAGAGGCAAACTCGATATGCGAACTGACATAGGCCAATATGCCTAATGCCACACCTATGATAGCCGAGTTGCCCGCACACATGCCATCCATTCCGTCATTGAGATTGGCGCCATTGGAAACAGCTGTTACCACCAGTATCGTCATGACAACGAATAATACCCATCCCGCCGCGGTCTTGTATTTACCACAAAACGCGGTGATGCGGGAGTAGTCCAAGTTATGGCCCTTAACGAAAGGAATAGTTGTTTTCAGCGATTTTGAGGCTTCCGTGCGATGCTTGACAATGGTCTCTTGGCCTTGTCGGTCTATGGCGAGGTTTTCATTCATTTTCACGTCAGGAGAAGCCCATAATACCAAGCCCACAATCAACCCTATACCGACTTGTCCCACTATCTTATATTTACCTTTCAGGCCTTCTTTATTGCGCCTGAATATCTTGATGAAATCATCCATTCCTCCTAAGAAGCCCAACCACACGGTAGTGATAATCATCAAGATGAGATAGATATTACGCAATCTGCCCAACAAGAGAACTGGAACCAGAATAGCCAAGATGATAATCACACCGCCCATGGAGGGCACGCCAATCTTTTGGGTGCCAAAAGGATCTATACTGGCATCGCGTTGCGTCTCCGTGATTTGTTTTTTGCGCAGATACTTGATAAATCTCTCGCCAAACCACGCCGAGATAACCAGCGAGAGCATCAACGCCAGCAAGGAGCGGAAAGAAATATATCCCCACATGTGAGAACCCGCGATTCCCCATTGCTCCAAAAACCTAAATAGATAGTATAACATCTCCTTGAAATTATTTTATGCCCATGATTTCCTTCACTACCTCTTTGTCATCGAAGTGGTGCTTTACGCCTTTCACCTCTTGGTAATCCTCATGACCCTTACCCGCAATGAGAACGACATCGCCTTTTCCCGCCAACATACAAGCAGTGCGAATAGCCTCCTTGCGGTCTACGATAGTCAACACCTTGCGTTTTTGGTGGTCATTCAGTCCCGCCAACATGTCGTCGATGATATCTTGCGGCTCCTCGAAACGAGGATTATCGCTCGTGAAAATCACCTTATCACTCTGTTTAACCGCTTCTTGCGCCATCAATGGCCGTTTGCCTTTGTCCCTATTGCCTCCAGCACCGCACACGGTAATTACCTGCCCTTTGCCATTGAGCACTTCATGAATGGCATTGAGCACATTCTCCAACGCGTCAGGCGTATGGGCATAATCCACCACTGCCGTATAACCTTCGGGAGAACGGATTGGCTCCAAGCGCCCGCTCACACTATGCAAGGTACTCATCACCAACAAGATATCTTCGGGATGTTTGCCTAACATAACGGCAGCGCCATAGACCGCCAGCAGGTTGCTCACGTTAAACTTACCTATGAATTGCACGCCTACTTCCCGATTGTCTATCTCCAAGTACATTCCCTCAAAATGGCATTCCAATATCCTTGCCTTAAAATCGGCGGCACTTCTAGTGGAATAAGTTTTCACGACGGCCTTCGTGTTTTGTGTCATCACCAGTCCATTCTTGTCGTCTGCATTGGTAATGGCGAAAGCGCTTTTAGGTAACCCGTCAAAGAAAGCCTTTTTGGCATTCCGGTAATTCTCAAAGGTCTTATGATAATCCAAATGGTCTCGGGTGAGGTTGGTGAAGATGCCACCCGCGAACTTCAAGCCGCCAATGCGTTTCTGGGCGATAGCATGGGAAGAACATTCCATGAAGGCATATTCGCAACCCGCTTCCACCATTCTTGCCAGCAACTCGTTCAACTCAATGGGGTCAGGCGTGGTGTGGTCGGCGGGTATAGCCTCCTCCTCAATATAGTTGCACACTGTGGACAGCAAGCCACATTTGTGACCAAACTTGCGAAACATATTATACAACAGGGTGGCAATCGTTGTCTTGCCATTAGTGCCTGTAACTCCCACCAACTTTAACTTTTCAGAAGGATTGCCATAGAATCTAGTGGCCACCTCGCCAACGATATCTTCCGTATCGGGTACTACTACATAAGCAACTCCCTCTTCCAAATTATCAGGCAGGTTCTCGCAGAGAATGGCGGCGGCTCCCAGTTCGATAGCCTTGGGAATAAACTTGTGGCCATCGACTTGCGTACCTTTCATCGCGACGAACAAGCCTCCCTTCGTAACCTTACGAGAATCTATAGCTACGCCGCTTATCTCTGTCTCCTCGCTGCCAATCGTTTCCATTACGCGGATACCCCGCAATAAATCTTTCAATATCATTTGCGTACTCCTCTTTGGTTTCTTGTTTTATTTTAGCCTTATCTCACAGATGGCGTTCTTCCTGCATGAGCTACCTGGGGCAAGCGATTGCTCCACCACTTTTCCCCTACCCTGTATCCTCACCTTGATGCCTCTGCTTTCCAGCAAATATACCGCGTCACGAGCGCCCATGCCTTTCACGTCGGGCACCTTGGCGAGCGCAGGTAACTTTTGGCTAGAAAGCTTCACACGATTATGTTCCTTATGAGCCACTCCCCACACAGGACCACCCTTAGTATAGCTACCTGACCAAGGGGTATCGGTGGTGATGCCTAAGTGACGCAACACATAGTCGGCCGCAAGCACATTGCCTCGCTTAACATCAGGCACACAAACGGAAAGGGAATCACGGGCATCTTTCACGTCCAATTTCAAACTTTGGGCCATAATGCCTTCCGCAATATTGTGGAAGACTAATCCGCTCATACCTCCTCCAGAGGCGGGAAGCCCGCTCTTCTGTATACAGACAATACAGCTATAGCGAGGTGCGTCGGCTGGGAAATAACCCGCAAAGCTCAACAAGTAGTTGGTAATGCCTACCTTGTAACCACCCGCCCCCTGAGAGATTTGCGCCGTGCCCGTCTTGCCAGCCACCTTGAACGAGGGTGAACCCGCTTTCTTTCCAAGTCCCTGGCTCACCACGTGCTCCAAGATCGTCTGTATCTCTCCTAGAGTTTTCTCCTTACATATCCTCTCCCTCATGACCACGGGCGGAAATTCCATGATGGTCTGGCCGTCTTTCTCCACCCTTGAAACAAACCTTGGACGCATCATCTTACCATTATTGGCAATCGCGTTATAGAACGTCAAGGTAGATATAGGCGGTATTTGCGTCTCATAGCCGATGCTCATCCATGGCAAAGCGGTCTTGCTCCAGTTATCGTATTGCCCACGCTTGTTCTTGTGAGGCATTCGAATACGCGCCGGAGTAGATCCCATCAACGGAATTTGCAAATCATCGGCCAACCCCGTACGATAGATACCTTCCACAAACTTCTCGGGATGGTTTCTGTAATGATCATCGACTATCCTGCTCACGCCGACATTAGAGCTAAACATCAAGGTCTGTGGCAAGGTGAGCATGCCATAGCCGCCTTTGCGCCAGTTGTGGTCCTTCATATCCCGGCCATACATATTCCATACACCGGCCGCGGTCTCTACATGATATGTGGTATCCACCACTCCGTCGTCGAGAGCCACCATAATGGAGGCTGTCTTGAATACAGACCCCGGCTCCAGCAAGTCACTGACCGCATGGTTGCGCACTTCACGGTATTCTCCATCGATACACTTCTCCATGTTCACGATAGCCTTAATGTCTCCCGTGCTCACCTCCATCACGATAGCCACGCCCACATTACCATTAATCTTCTTCAATTCATCCAGCACCGCCCGTTCAGCCAAGTCCTGGATTCCCACGTCTATCGTAGTCACGATATCGGCACCATCTACAGGAGGCGTATCCGTAATGTTCAAGAACTTATTGCGTATCTTGCGACGATGCACAATGCCGTATTTTCCGCGCAAGATGGAATCATAAGACAATTCCAGGCCGAACCTCGCCGTGTCTTTCGCGCCATACATGGCGCCGATGGTCCTGCCTGCCAGCGAACCATAAGAACGTTTGCGGGCGTTGAACTCCTCCACATGAAAACCACCTTTATAGGAAGAGAGGCGGAAGACGGGCAGCTTCTTCACCTCTGTATATGTATTATAATCCACGCGCCGGTTCCATATCGCCCAATGCATGCTCTGCTTCTGGCGTCCTTCCTCCAAGTCTTCCCGGAACTTCTTGGCGGATTTCTCGGGAAATATATCGTTGAGTCCTTGGCAGATAGAATCCAGTTTCACCTCCCATAAACTATCGTTCTCGGCTGTACGCAAAGCCTTGAAGTCCATATACATCTTGAATTCAGGAAGTGAGCTGGCCATCAGCTGCCCGTCGCAACTCAAAATGTTGCCGCGCGCGGGTTTTACAGGAACGGAGTCGTTCTTTACCCTGTCAGCCACCTGCATCCAGAAATCCCGCTTCGCGCTCATGGTGTAGAAGGCCTTAGCCACTACACAGATGGAGAGCAACGTCATGACAATGGCGATGGCATTATATCTTGGACTGACTTTCTTGTTATCGAACTTGCTCATTTTCTGGTATATTGATAATATATGGAGGCTGCGTGGACATGTGCAACAGGGAGTCTTTGTTGGCTCTCAACTGTTCCAGCACTTTGCTCTCCCTGCTTTTCTCGGTAATCTGGCTGCTACTGGAAAGCGCTTTATACTTAGCGTCCTGCAATTCCTTTTTCAACCGATCTATCTCAATAAGGCTTTTTTGCACGTGATAGCGGTTCGTTATATATATAAAGGTGAAAACGACAACGATGACAATAAGCCATATCTGCTTGCGGATAACCTGGGCGGACCAAATATCGCCACCCAATATCTTCGCCAAAGAGAAACTGGAGGAGGAAGGCCTTTCCTCTTCAACGGCCTGCTTGGCGATAGCTTCCGACAAAGTCGTGGCTTGCTTTTCAGCGGACACGTCGGATTGTCCGTCCGCGTTCTCACGCGCTTCTCCCTCCATGGTTTCTCCACTGAACATGTTTTGTTCCGCGGCGTTCATGTCATGTATCTCGTCTTCTTTCATTTCTTCTCGGCTATTCTTAATTTCGCGCTTCTACTCCTGGGATTGTTGGCTTGTTCCTCTTCGCAAGGCGTTATCACCTTGTTGTTGACCAACTTAAATGGCGTTTCCACCCTGCCATAGAAATCTTTCAGGGCTTTTCCTTCGCAATTCCCTGTTTTCATCACATTCTTCACTATTCGGTCTTCCAACGAGTGGTAGGTGATCACCGCCAACCGACCTCCTGGCCTCAACACTTCAGTAGCCGATTGCAGCATTTCCCTCAAGGCATCCATCTCGTGGTTCACCTCTATGCGCAAGGCCTGGAACAACCTGGCCAAGTCTTTCTTTTCCCGTTCCCTTCTGAAAAGCGGGCTTACGACTTGCAGGAAATCTTGCGTGGTGACGATGCGTTGCCGCTTGCGGCATTCCACGATAGCGGAAGCGATACGGCGGGAATCGCGCAATTCGCCATAAAGGTAAAACACATCCGCCAGCCTGCCTTCCTCGTAGTCATTGACGACATCCGCGGCAGAGACTCCCGCCCTTTTGTTCATGCGCATATCCAACGGGGCGTCGAAGCGAAAAGAAAAGCCGCGGGAAGCATCGTCCAGGTGGTGGCTCGATACGCCAAGGTCCGCCAGCAAGCCATCTATTCGCTCCACGCCATAATAGCGCATCCAATTGCGAAGGTAACGGAAATTGGAGCGCACGAAGGTAAATCTCCTGTCATGGGGAATGTTGGCCTCAGCGTCAGCGTCCTGGTCAAATCCGTAAAGATGGGCATCCCCCTCCAGACGGGCAAGTATTTCCCGGGAATGGCCTCCGCCTCCAAAAGTGACGTCCACATAGATGCCCCCGGGCTGGATATTCAGTCCGTCGATACTCTCATGAAGGAGTACTGGCACATGATATGTATCTGCGATGGTAACCATTTACTTGCTATCAATCTTCCTTTTCCCGGCCCAAGACGTCCTGCAAAGCCTTGCCGAACTCATCGGAAGGCAGCAACGCCTTACTCTCCGCCTCGCTGGCCCATATCTCGATGGTATCTCCCATTCCTATAAAACGTATGGCCTGCTCGATGCACGCCAGCTTCATTTGTCTTTTGGGTATCAAGAACCGGCCGTTTCCGTCCAGCGTAATGGACACGGCATCGGCAATAAAAGTGCGGTAAATCTGTTGATGCTCAGCGCTCCAGCGGTTAAGACGGGAACGCAGGAAATCCAATTGCCCGTTCCACACCGACTCTGGATAGAGCACCAAACATTCTTGGAAAACGTCTTTTCTGAGCACCAATGTTTCCTCGCCAGACATTTGCAGTGCCTTGCGGAATACTGACGGGAGGAAAGCCCTGCCTTTCGCGTCAGTCCTGGCTTCTATATTGCCCAGAAATCGCATGCTATATACATTATAATGTAATTCGGCTTCAAAGTTACACAAAAATCCCCATATCCCTCCACTTTTCCCCACTTTTTTCACAAAATACTTGAAAATAACCCTTCAAGGCACGCTTTTCATCCCAAAAACGAACTCTCCACTTTGGCGGAACACGCAAAAGGCGGACAATCAGCCAACAGGGAAATCGTCTCCAGTACGAGAAATAAATCTTTTCTCCTAGCTGGAAAAACGCGAAACAATAATTTAAAAGCGCGGGCAAGTAGCTAAAAAAGCGCATTCCACGTCGTGAAATATGTATTCCACGTCGTGGAATGGCTGTTTCACGACGTGGAATAGCTATTTCACGATGTGAAACAGACTTTTCAGCTATCTTCTTGGAGTTTATTCACTAAGGGAAAGAGGTTTGCCTGCATAATTCTGGCGGTTTATCCACAGGCAGTCTTGAAAAAGCGTTCCAAGAGACTGCTCGCGGATAAAACGAAACGGCAAGGACACACCAAGGCTCCCAGGGCAAGAAGAAGATATTGCGGCAAGATGACGAAATCAAACAAAATCCGTAAAATTTGATTATTTTTTATACAAAATGTGCCATATTTAAAAAAGTTACGTTACTTTTGCAACTAGTTTCATGAAAGAGACATGGAGAAACCCATAGAGAAGACCGTTGACATTGAGCAAATCCTAAAAGGGAAGATGGGCAAGAAAGCCAAGTTCGTGCCACATTTTCTCGTCTCATGGCTCAAGCGCATTGTTCACGAAGACCAAGTGAACGACTTCCTTTATCGGACTAAAGGCATAACCGGAACGGAATGGCTGGAGGAGTGCGTGCGCTATCTCGACATGACCTTGCAAGTGGAAGGCTTGGAGAACCTGCCTGACAAGGACGACGGGAAACTCTATACATTCGTCTCCAACCATCCACTGGGCGGAGTGGACGGTGTAGCCTTGGGCTCCATCATAGGCAAACACTACGACGGCAGGTTTCGTTACTTGGTCAACGACTTGCTGATGAACCTTCCCGGATTGGCTCCCCTCTGCGTGGGCATCAACAAGACGGGGCACAACGGGCGCAACTTCCCCGCCATGGTCAAGGCGGCTTTCGAGGGAGACAATCATATATTGATGTTCCCCGCGGGTCTGTGCAGCCGGAAAATCAATGGGCAGATACACGACATACCATGGACAAAGACCTTCATCGTAAAAAGCGTGGCTTACCAACGAGACGTGGTGCCCATCCATTTCTCAGGGCAGAACTCAGAGCGCTTCTACAGGATTGCCAACCTATGCAAAACACTCAAACTGAAGTTTAACGTTGCCATGCTTTTCCTGGTGGACGAGATGTACCTGAATGTGCACAAGACTTTCAAGGTGTCCATAGGCAAACCCATCCCTTGGCAGACATTTGACAAGAGCAAAACGCCGATGGAATGGGCGAAATTCGTGGAAGACAAAGTGTACGAATTATAAACCAACCAAGATATGGAAGAAATCATTCAGCCGGTAGACAAGGAACTATTGAAACGGGAGCTCACTCCCGAAAAGCAACTCCGCATGACCAACAAGAGTCATAACGAGATTTACATTGTCACCGACAACGATTCCCCCAACGTGATGCGCGAAATAGGCCGTCTACGCGAAATAGCCTTCCGCACCGCTGGAGGTGGCACTGGCCTGTCAATGGACATTGACGACTTTGACCGGGGAGACAATTGTTATAAACAACTGATAGTGTGGAACCCGGAAGCCGACGAGATAATAGGTGGATACCGCTACCTGCTGGGACGCGACTGGCGGCTCAACGAACAAGGACAACCCATCTTGGCCACTAGCCACATGTTCCATTTCTCTGACAAGTTCCTCAAGGAATATATGCCTTATACCGTGGAACTGGGTCGCTCGTTCGTCTCTTTGGAATACCAGAACGTAAGAAAGAACACCAAAAGCATCTTCGCGCTGGATAATCTTTGGGACGGATTGGGGGCGTTGACGGTGGTTTACCCCGAGTTGAAGTATTTCTTTGGCAAGATGACCATGTACCCCTCCTACATCCGCAAAGGCAGGGACATGATACTCTACTTCCTGAAAAAGCATTTCGACGACAAAGAAAACCTGGTAATACCGATGAAACCGCTGGTTATCGAGACCCCGGAAGAGGAACTGGCCGCCATCTTCACCGCCGATGACTTCAAGGAAGACTACCGCATCTTAAACCGCGAGATAAGGGCGTTAGGCTACAACATTCCGCCTTTGGTTAACGCCTACATGAATCTCAGCCCCACGATGAAACTCTTCGGCACTGGCATCAACTATGGCTTCGGGGATGTTGAGGAAACGGGCATTCTCATCGCCATCGACGAGATATTGGAAGAGAAAAGAGTGCGCCACATCAACAGCTTCATCAAGGACCACCCTGAAGCCCTATATTTCACTAGCGGAGCTAATAATATTATCTATAAGGAGAAGCAGCCATAAAACAATTCAGGTTTTTCATTATCGCCATGGCTTTCATGCCCTTTGCGGCCGTGGCACAGTCTGTGGACAATTCCGCCCTGCAACAAAACACAATCAGTCTCTCTGAGCTGCAGACCAGCCAACTGACCGAAGAGGAAAAGGCGTATCTAGAGGATTTCAAGGCCGACTTGCAAAACACTGCCGCCAAGATAAACGAGAACGCCGACCAGTGGGCGCAAGAAACCGCGAAGCGGGGATATCCTAAAAAGAAGACCGTAAAGGAGAAGGCCGAATTGGTAGACCATTATATCTTCTTGCTCAGCACCCAGTTGAGCGATTCCCTACTCAACCGTTTCCTGGACAAGGAGAAAGCGGAGCAGAAGCTGATATTCTGGCAGAATTATCGACAAAGCTTGGAAAGACTATTATAACTCTCCCTTTTGGCGAGGAAAACCACAGCCCCGCGCCAAAAGAAAAGAAACAACGGCATACGCCAACTGTCAACACAGTGAGAGGCCACGCCGTTGGGCGTGGCCTTTATCATGGCCGTTAAATAATGGAAAGGCTGATACCGTTAATCTTCTGATAAATATCCAGCGCGTAAACGTCCGTCATGCCGCTGATATAGTCCACCACGGCCATCACCCTGTCTTCCAGCTTTTCGTTGTGTATGTCGTACTGGTCACTCACCCGCTGTATCAACTGGCGTGAATAGAATTTGTCGGGGGCTTTAGCCGCCTCCACAAACACATCCATCAACGTAGCCATAATCTTATAACCCGACAACTCTACATCCAGCACAGGCTTGCTTTGGTATATCTTTCGCTTCGAGACGGACGTACATTCACGATAAGCCTCTTTCTCACGTTCACCGATATTGTCCACAAGACTTCCTTGAAAAGTCCCGGAAAGGATTTCCTCTTCATGTTCGGTGAAAACCCTGACGCATTCCGCTTCCAATCTGTTGATAACACATGAACGGGCATACACTACTTGCTCATTCTCGTCGTCAACGCCTTCCGCACGTATCCTGTCCAGGATATGGCATTGCGTCTCTTGGTCAAAGAATCCCAACAGCAATCGCATAGTTTCCTCGTAAGTCAATATCTTCAACTTATGGGCATCCTCTATGTCCATGATTTCATAGCAAATATCATCAGCGGCCTCCACCAAATAGACCAACGGATGACGGGCGTATCGTGGTGCGTCTCCTTTCCCAGAGAAACGAATTATGCCCAATTCATCGGCTATCCGCTCATAATATTCCCTCTCAGAGGAGAAAAAGCCAAACTTTCCATGCCCATTAGCCACGCTACTGGCAAAAGGATATTTCACCACGCTGGCCAATACCGAATAAGTCATGACGAAGCCTCCCTTGCGCCTGCCCTGAAACTGATGGGTCAACAACCTGAAAGCATTGGCGTTACCTTCAAAATGAGTGATGTCATCCCAAAAGCCAGGATTCACCTGGTCTCTGAGCGAGCGGCCATTTCCTTCCAAGAAGAAAGCCTGGATGGCTTTTTCTCCAGAATGACCGAAAGGAGGATTGCCCATGTCGTGCGCCAAACAAGCGGTTGACACGATGGTACCTATTTCCTCAAAAAGAGTCGAGGCCAACTCCGGATGTTTTTTCTTCAATTCACGAGCCACGTCATTGCCTAACGACATGCCCACGCATGACACTTCCAGGCTATGGGTCAGTCTGTTATGGACAAAAACAGAGCCTGGCAGAGGAAACACTTGCGTCTTGTTCTGCATCCTGCGGAAAGGCGCGGAAAAGATGATCCTGTCTTGATCACGCTTAAATTCCGAGCGGTCATCATGGCGCAGGGCATGATAGTGCTCCTGCCCCAATCGCTTGCTAGAGATAAGTTGATTCCAATTCATACCACAAAAGTATGATAAAAAAATGATAAAAAGCCTCATTTTCCCTACAATCCGCGTTTATCTGCGGAGAATTTCTTATTTTTGCATCCTTAAAGCAACAGACAGAGCGACCATGATAGAAATCAAAGTCATTAACAAAGGCCACCATCCTCTACCCGCTTACGCCACAGGGCAAAGCGCGGGATTAGACCTGCGGGCCAATATCCAAGAGCCTATCGTGCTCCATCCCATGGAACGAAAGCTGGTTCCCACTGGGCTTTACATAGCTTTGCCAAAAGGTTACGAAGCGCAAGTAAGACCTCGCAGCGGCCTGGCCCTGAAGCATGGCATTACCGTGCTCAACTCTCCTGGCACCATTGACGCTGACTACAGGGGGGAATTGGGCGTACTGCTCATTAACTTCTCCCAAGAAGACTTCGTGATAGAAGACGGCGAACGCATCGCCCAAATGGTAGTGGCAAAACACGAGCAAGTATCTTTCACGGCTGTGGAGACGCTCGATGAAACCGAGCGCGGAGCAGGCGGATACGGCCATACAGGCGTGAAATAACAAAACAATAAATGCTAGGTTGATGTCCATTCTATTAAGACATATCGTCAAGCTATCATTGCCCATGTTGCTATTTTTGGTAGCGATTCCTTTGGGCGCGATTCCCATTGGTGGAAAAACCGACACCCTGTCCGTTAACGGCAACCGACGCTTCGACTATTTCTTCATGGAAGCCTGTTCACAGCAGGCTCAAGGTAATTACGCTGCCGCTTTTGACCTTTTCGAACACGCGAGAAAAATCAACCCGCAAGCAGCAGAGGTGTATTACAACATGGCTCCCTACTATATGTCGATGGGCAAAGACAGCGTGGCATTAGCTTCTATTCTCAAGGCGGCAAGCCTGAATCCCGACAACGCCACCTATCAAGAACGGGTGGCCGAGCATTATCTCAATGCCAAAAACTATCCCGCGGCCATTACCACCTATGAGAAGCTTTATCAACAAGACCATAGCAACACGGAAATCCTGAGGACACTTTTGCAACTATACCAAATTGACAACCAATACGAGGAGATGTTACATACGCTGAATCGACTGGAAACGCAGGAGGGAGAGAGCGAGGAGATCACCCTTTCCAAGATGCGTGTCTACGAGATGATGGACGACAAGAAAGCGGCGTATAACGTATTGCATTCCTTAGTGGAAAAACATCCCAACGATTTCTTGTATCGCATCATGCTGGGCAATTGGCTAATGCAGAACAACCGGCAAAAAGAGGCTTATCACTATTTCAATGACGTATTGAAGGAAGATCCCGACAACGCCTCCGCCTTGGCCTCCCTCTATGATTACTATACGGAGATGGGAGACAAGGACCAAGCTGGCCGATTGATGACACGCATTCTGTCAAGCACGAAAACCGACCAAGACACAAAAATCACTCTCTTGAGGCAATACCTCTCAGGGAAAGATGTCAGCGACACGGACTCCACTGAAGTATTAAGGCTTTTCGACTTGGCGCTATCCACCCCACAACCCAACGCTGATATCGCCGAATTCAAGGCATCTTATATGTACCTGAAAAAAATGCCAGAGGACTCACTTTACTCCGCTTTCCAAAAAGTGGTAGACCTCGCGCCTGATAACGCACAAGCCCGCCTGCAATTGGTATTGTCCCACTGGGACAAGCAGGAATACGACAAAGTCATTGGCCTCTGCCTTCCCGCACAGGAATATAACCCTGACGAAATGGTGTTTTACTATTTCGCGGGATTAGCGTATTACCAAAAAAACGAATTGGACAGCACTTTAACCACATTCAGGAAAGGTGTGGCGCAAATCAACAATGAAACCAGCCCAGACATGGCTTCAGACATCTATGCCATCATGGGAGACGTTCTTTACCAAAAAGGACAGGCGCAAGAAGCTTTCAAGTCATACGACAAGAGCCTCTCCTATAAAGAGGACAACATTCCCACCCTCAACAACTACGCCTATTACCTGAGTTTAGAGAACAAAGATCTCCAGCGTGCGGAACAGATGAGCTACAAAACCGTCAAGGCAGAGCCTAAAAACGCCACCTATCTAGACACCTACGCCTGGATTCTCTTCATGCAGGAGCGTTATGCGGAGGCTAAGATATACATAGACCAAGCCCTGCAAAGCATGGATTCCACCGATCTTTCGGGTTCGATTTATGAACATGTGGGAGATATCTATTACATGAATGGGCTGAAAGAAGAAGCCATAGGCTTTTGGGAGAAAGCAGTGGAGAAAGACGCCACCCTAGAAACCGCTCTCTGGAAAAGGGACAACAAGAAATACATCACCGAACAAGAATACAGGAAGAAATGGAAAAAGGATTGATTATACGTCTCGTCTTAGTGGCCTCCATCATCTTCATGGCATCTTGCGGCAGCAAGAAAACGCTCGTGCAAGACACTTCCTCCGCGCCCATCACAGAACAAAAAGCGGTTTCGCCACAAGTACGCAAACTTACTTATGTGCAAAAAGTCTATGACAACCAGGTGTTTTCCAAAAACATCGTAGGCGACATGACCTTCGAGATTAAGATGGGCTCCAAAGAGATATCTGTTCCTGGCAGCTTGAAAATGCGGAAAGACGAGGTGATACGCCTCCAACTCTTTATCCCAATCTTGGGCACAGAGGTGGGCAGGCTAGAGTTCACGCCTGATTACGTATTGATAGTGGACCGCTTGCACAAAGAATACATAAAAGCAGACTATAGCCAGGTGGATTTTCTCAGGGAACAAGGCATCTCGTTCTATTCTCTTCAAGCCCTGTTCTGGAATCAACTGCTTTTGCCCGGCATACAAAAAGTAAAGGAATCGGATCTCAAACGATTTGATGTGGACTTCAACGTAAATTCCGATAACCTGCCCATCACTTACCGCCAAGGTTCCATGACCTATCAGTGGCAGACCGACAAGACTACAGGACGCATCATACAAGCCTTGGTAAATTACCAAAGCACTAACCATGGCAACTCCTCTTTACGGATGGATTATGCCAACTTCAAGGCCGTAGGCTCCAGACAATTCCCTGCGGACATGTCACTGCGCTTGTTTACACAAGCCACAGGAAAGCCCAAAGAAGTCAGCATCCTATTAAGTATGGACAAAATTACCACAGACAGTAAATGGGACACCCACACGGAGGTCTCCAGCAGATATAAGAAAGTAGAACCCCAAGACGTGTTGGGAAAAATCTTGAACCTATAAATGAGACGCCTGCTTATACTCCTTTTCTGCCTCACCATGGCTTTGGCTCCTTCCGCGCAAACCAACAAACAGCGCGCGAAGAAGGCAAGCACTACTGCCACCTCAAAAAAGAAAAAACAATCCACCTCCAAGAAGAAAACAACACAGACAAAGAAAAAAAACACCACATATACCAACTCCTCTATCCGTGGATTGCAGGGACAACGGGCAGCGGTGCAAAAGAAAATAAAGGAACAGGAAAAGGCATTGCAGGCCAACCAACAAGACGTGAAACGTCGATTGCAAGAGCTCTTTGCCCTTAATTCTGAAATTGACGATCGAAAAAAAAACATTGATGACATCGAGAAAGATATCAACCACCTGGATGACAATATCGCCATCTTGCAGGCGCAACTCAATACCCTGGAGGCGCAGTTGGCTTCCCGCAAGGCGAAATACATACAATCCATGCGCTTCATGCGCCGCCGCCATTCCGTACAAGACAAATTGATGTTTATTTTCAGCGCGGAAAGCTTCTCGCAAATGTACCGCCGTTTGCGCTTCGTAAGGCAATACGCTGCTTTTCAGAAAGCGCAGGGAGAAGCCGTCATGGCTAAACAAGAACAGGTCAACGCCAAGCAAAAGCAACTCCTGAATGCCAAAAAGCACAAAAACGACTTACTATATAAAGGCAAGAAAGAAAAAGAAGAGCTAGAGGGCAAACATGCCGAACAACAGGAAATGGTAAATGGATTGCGCAAGCAACAGAAAACCATCCAAGGACTCATTGCCCAACAGCGACAAAAAGACGCCGCTCTCAACGCACAAATAGACCGTTTGGTGGAACAAGAAATAGCCAAGGCAAGGGCAAGGGCCGCAGCGGAAGCGAAACGAAAAGCAGCTGCTGAAGCGGCCGCAAAGAAGCGTGCCGAGGAATTAGCCAGAAAGAAAGCCGCAGCGGAAGCTGCCGCGCGAGAGAACGCACGCAGAATAGCCGAAGCCAAAGAGCGCGAAGCCCGCCTGAAAGCAGAGGCGGAAGCAGCGGCCAAGGCAGAAGAGGAAAGGCGAGAGCAAGCGGCCGCGGCGGAAAGCAAGAAAAGAAAAGCGGAAGCGGAAAGAAAAGCCCGAGAGGCCGCAGCTAAGCGAGAGGCCGCGGAACAAGCTGCCCGAGAGGCACGTGCCGCCCGTGAGGCCGCGGAGTTAAAAGCACGCGCAGAGGCCGCCGAGAACAAGAAAGCCATCGCAAAAGCCACTGAAGAAGCCAAGGAAGCCACCGAGCTTAGCACTGTAGACAGAATGCTAAGCGGCGGATTTGAGTCGAACCGAGGACGCTTGCCAATGCCCATCACGGGCAGTTACCGTATCGTGAGCCATTTCGGTCAATATAACGTAGAAGGCCTGAAAGGCGTGAAACTTGATAACAAGGGTATCAACATCCTTGGAAAATCTGGCTGCATGGCCCGCAGCATCTATGACGGAGAGGTGAGTGCGGTATTTGGCTTTGGCGGTACCATGGTTGTCATGGTGCGTCATGGTGCCTATATCTCCGTTTACTGCAACCTGAAATCGGTGAGCGTGCAGAAAGGGCAGAAAGTAAGCACTCGTCAGGCACTGGGCACAGTGGGAACCGACAACATCTTGCAATTCCAATTGCGCAAAGAAAGAGCCAAACTCAACCCAGAGACTTGGCTTGCCCGATGACACGAGATGTCTGCCCGATAAAAAGTCAGTACTACTGATATTTAATTTCAGTACTGCTCCTTTCCAATATCAGTAAGTACTGAAAACGAAAAGCAGTAGTACTGACTTTTTCGGGAGGGGTGGCGTTTCTCACGCAAAGCAAAGCCAGGCAGAAATCCTAGATGTTGGCTCCATCCAGCAATTGAACATAATCTTCCAAGGCGGCAGCCAATTCACTCACCTTGATAAACTCATTGGCAGAATGAGAACGAGCAGAGTCGCCAGGTCCCATCTTGAAAGAAGGAAAGCGCATTAACGCCTGGTCGCTAAGCGTAGGACTGCCAAAAGGTTTCTTCCCCATTGCCAGACATTTCCTCACAAGCGGATGGCTAGGGTCGAAACGGGAGGATTTCAAGCGGAATGAATGGGCACGGCATTCACCTTTCACGTGTTGGCAAATCCATCGAAACACATCCTCGTTGTCGTAGTACTCGTTTGTTCTCACGTCTACCACCATAGTGCAAGTGTCAGGAATCACATTATGCTGGGTTCCCGCATTCACCATGGTCACGGTCATCTTCGTGGGTCCAAGCAAGTCGCTAACCTTCTCAAACTTATAATCACGCAACCATCTCAGGTCGTCCAAAGCTTCGTAAATAGCGTTTACTCCTTCTTCCCTGGCGGCATGGCCACTCTTGCCACGCGCTATGACATCTATCACCATCAACCCCCTTTCCGCTATGGCGGGCTGCATGCCCGTTGGTTCTCCTACGATGGCCATATCTATTGGGGGCAGAAGCGGCAACACCCTGGCAATTCCATTGGGGCCAGACACCTCTTCCTCCGCTGAAGCCAGATAAATAAGATTATACGTTTGTGGAGTTTGGGAAAGGTGAGAGAACACTTGCAACAATGTCACCAATCCACCACCGCAATCATTACTGCCAAGACCATAAAGCAAATCGCCTTCTAAAGCAGGCTCAAAAGGATCTCTCGTCCAGGAATCCACAGGTCTCACCGTATCAATATGAGCGTTCAATAACAAAGTAGGGCGTTTCTGGTCTATCCCACTCATTACCCAAACGTTGTTTCCTTCCCTATGAGGGTGCAACCCTCGCCGCGCCAAATGCCCTTCCAAGATATCCGCGGCTTGCTTCTCCTCTTTACTGAACGACGGGGTAGCAATCAGCTGACGCAATAATTCCAGCGCGTCATTCAAGTAATTGTCTCTCTGGTTTGGTGTCATGACGCGAAGATAACAATTTCCCCAGAAAAGCGGGCTAAAAAAACCTTCATATTTTTTTGCGGTCTTGTTAATTTATATTATCTTTGTGGGCAACAAAACTCAAATATATATGCAGGCCAAATGCCATCTTTCCGCGCTTATTCACCGCCAAGCGGAGAAATACGGAGAACGTCGTGCGCTCCTGTATAAACTTTTCGGCGGCGATGTTTGGAAGTCGGTTACTTGGAAAGAGTTCGCCTTCCAGGTGTCTAGAGTGAGCCGGGCCTTTATGGCTTTGGATTTACACCCTCAAGAAAAGATTGCCGTATTCTCGCAAAACTGTGTGCAATACCTCTATACTGATTTTGGCGCGTATGGGGTCAGGATTATCTCAGTGCCGCTCTATGCCACAAGCAGTGAGCAACAATTGCAATATGTCATTAACGACGCGAAGGTACGTATCATCTTCGTGGGCGAACAAGAACAATATGACAAGGCATTCCGGGTTTTCGCCACAAGCACCTCTCTCGACCGCATTGTCATATTCGACGGCAGTGTCCGCCTGTCGCCACAAGACACTGTGTCAATGTATTTTGACGACTTCTTGAAAATGGGCGACAACGAGAGTCTACAGGCAAGCGTGAACACGCACATGGCAGAAGCCAACAATGACGATCTCTGCAATATTCTATACACGAGTGGCACCACGGGGGAGAGCAAAGGCGTGATGTTGACCTACGGGCAATACGCCGCAGCATTAGAAGCCAATGACAAGTGCGTGCCCGTAACAGAAGAGGACAGAGTCATCAATTTTTTGCCATTCACCCATATTTTCGAACGAGGATGGTCTTACCTTTCTCTTAGCGAAGGAGCCCAGCTCATCATCAACACCCATCCTCACGAAATACAGGAAAGCATGCGCCAAACCCATCCCACATGCATGAGCAGCGTGCCAAGATTTTGGGAAAAAGTCTACATAGCGGTTCAAAACAAGATAGACAGGGCAAGCGCCGCCCAACAAAAAATATTCCGCCATGCCTTGGAAGTAGGCCATAAGCGTAATGTGAAGTGTTTGGCCGCGGGGAAGAAACCTTCTTTCATGCTGGAGATGGAATACCAGTTTCTCAATAAAACCATCCTCAGCATGGTAAGAAAAGAATTAGGCCTCATCAATCCCAACATCTTCCCTACAGCGGGAGCTTATGTCTCTCCAGAGGTGGAATCGTTTGTCCACTCGGTAGGCATTCATATGGTTGTGGGATATGGCTTGACTGAGAGCCTGGCCACCGTTTCTTGCGACCACAGGGATGAGCCATACACCATCGGTTCCGTAGGTCGCCCCATCGAGGGGATACAAATCAAGATAGGTGAGAACAATGAAATCTTGCTCAAGGGTCCAACCATCACCAAAGGCTATTACCACAGAGACACCACCAATGCCAACGCTTTTGATGAGGAAGGATATTTCCGCACAGGCGACGCAGGTTATCTAAAGGACGGCGAACTCTTCTTGACAGAGCGTATCAAGGATCTCTTCAAGACCTCCAACGGAAAATATATCGCTCCGCAAATGGTGGAAGGCATGTTATTAGTGGACAGGTTCATCGACCAGGTTGTTGTCATTGCCGACCAACGTAAGTTCGTCTCGGCCTTGATTGTTCCCGAGTTCAACATGCTGGAGGAATGGGCGCGGGAAGCTCGCCTGCCATTTGACAGCCACGAGTCACTTTGCGCTAATCCCAAGGTGCATGACATGATGATGGAACGCGTCAACACTTTGCAGCAGCCTCTTTCCCAATATGAGCAAATCAAGCGCATCACGCTCTTACCCCGCCATTTCTCCATGGAGTCTGGCGAACTGACAAACACGCTGAAGATAAGGCGTTCCGTCATCAACGAGAATTACAAAGAACTAATCGAGGCCATGTATGAAGAAGACCCCATCATGGTTTAGACCTGGAAAAAGTGAAAATTGACAATGATAACAGCAGACCAACTGAAAGACGTCATGGAGCGTGCCGACGCATTGCACCGCTATTTGAACATTGACCAAAAAAAGATTGAATTCGAAGAGGAGCAATTGCGCACCCAAGCACCCGACTTTTGGGAAGACGCCACTCGGGCGCAAGAACAAATGAAAAAGGTGAAGGCTATTGAGAAATGGCTCAAAGGCTACCAAGAAGTACGACAATTCGCTGACGAGTTAAGCCTTGCTTTCGAATACCATAAAGAAGGGATGGTGCCTGAGGAGGAAGTGGACGCCGATTATGCCAAGGCCATCGAAGCCATTGAGGCGCTAGAGTTGCGCAATATGTTGCGCCAAGAGGAAGACCCCATGGACTGCGTGCTGAAGATCAATTCAGGGGCTGGTGGCACGGAAAGCCAAGACTGGGCTTCCATGCTTATGCGCATGTATATGCGTTGGGCAGAAGCGCATGGCTACAAGTGTACTATCACCGATCTGCAGGATGGCGACGAGGCTGGCATCAAGAGCGTCACCATGACCATTGAAGGCGGTGAGTACGCCTATGGCTACCTAAAAAGCGAGAACGGAGTCCACCGCCTTGTACGTGTATCTCCCTTCAATGCCCAAGGTAAGCGCATGACCAGTTTCGCAAGTGTCTTCGTCACCCCCTTGGTAGATGACACCATTGAAGTTTATGTAGACCCCGCGCGGGTTTCCTGGGACACTTTCCGTTCCAGTGGAGCGGGTGGACAGAATGTCAACAAAGTGGAATCTGGCGTTCGTCTAAGATACCTTTACCAAGATCCAGACACTGGCGAAGAAGAAGAAATATTGATAGAAAACACCGAAACCCGTGACCAGCCCAAGAACAGGGCGAAAGCCATGTTGCTCTTAAAGAGCCAACTCTACGACCGAGCCATGAAAAAACGCATGGAAGAGCAGGCCAAGATAGAAGCGGGAAAGAAGAAAATAGAATGGGGAAGCCAAATCCGCAGCTATGTTTTTGATGACCGAAGGGTAAAAGATCACCGCACGAATTACCAAACATCTGACGTGGACGGCGTGATGGATGGAAAAATTGATGGTTTCATTAAGGCATACCTCATGGAATTTCCTGTTCCAGAAGAACAAGCATAACCTACAACCGTATAACCTTTAATAAACACAAAACACTATGAGCTCTAATAACACATTGAGAAAATCTAAGCGCGCGGCCTATGAGAAGCGCCAAGAGGAAAAAGGGAAAAAAGTTGTCAACTGGATCTTCGGTGTCTTGGTGGCACTGGCGGTAGCCTTCATGATTTATTCTGTTATCCTTGCCTCATGAGTGGGCTAGAGATAGAACGCAAATTTTTGGTTCATAAAGGCGGTGCCTATCATGACATCGCCTTTTCACGGAGCCACATCCAGCAGGGATACATCCCCGCCCAAGGAGCCACGATACGCATCCGCTTACGTGACGAACAAGCCTTCCTCACCATCAAGAGCCATTCCGCTGATGGCGGGCTTTCTCGTTATGAGTTCGAGAAAGAGATTTCCTTGGAGGAAGCCTCCCAACTATTAGCGCTCTGCCAAGGCGGTGTCATTGACAAACATCGCTATTTAGTGCGTTGCGGCAATCACACCTACGAAGTAGATGAATTCCACGGGAACAATGAGGGACTCGTAATAGCGGAGGTGGAATTGGCCAACCCCAACGAGACTTTCGATAAACCAGACTTCTTGGGGCCAGAAGTCACAGGTGACCGCCGCTACTATAACTCGTCGCTCCTTACCTTTCCTTACGCCGCTTGGCGAGACGACGTGCCAGAGGAATACAGATAAGTTGCGCCAACAACACTCCTAACGCGTCGGCCAGGAAGTCTATCCAGTCACCACTACGCCTACCACCTGTGCAATAGGCCTGCAATATCTCTATCACTCCACCCATCAGCATGGGAAGTAGACACCCTCCTATAGCGGCCCACACCTTATTATATATATATGCGTGCGCACGTAAGTACTCCCACCACAAGACGAGACATAGTCCCAGATACATCACGATATGTGTCCACTTGTCTATGAGCGACACATTGTCGAGGGGGGTCTCTGGAATATCAATGAAACATAGTATCCATATCGCGACACAAATCAAGAGTGAAAGGGGATATTTTCTGATGAAATGACACATCTTATGGCATTTTTACTTACTAATATGACGCAAAAGTACAAAATAATTTGTATTTTCGCGTTGACTCAAGTAAATTTCTTATAAGAGAACAGAAAATTAACAGTTATGGCAGATACTGGTAGAGCGAACTTTGGCAGCAGGCTTGGTGTCGTATTGGCAACGGCTGGCTCGGCTGTAGGCCTGGGAAACATCTGGCGTTTTCCCTATCTTGCCGGCGAAAATGGTGGAGCGGCCTTCATTTTGATATATATCGCGTGCGTCTTGGCACTCGGTATTCCCTGTATGATTAGCGAATTCATCATCGGGCGCAGAGGTGCTTCCAACACCGCGAGAGCCTACACCAAGCTGGCTAACGGAACGGCTTGGCGATGGGTGGGCTATCTTGAGGTACTTACAGGCTATCTCATCACAGGTTACTACGCCGTAGTGACCGGCTGGTGTCTCAATTATATTTACGCCTCTATTGTGGGCGAACTCAAGGGAGACCCCGCTTATGTAGTGGACTACTTCAACGCTTTCGTGGCATCGCCAATAAGACCCATATTCTGGACCGTGGTCATTTTCCTGGCTACCCATTTCATCATTGTCCATGGCATACGCAATGGCATCGAGAAAGCATCCAAGCTCATGATGCCCACCCTCTTTATCCTGCTTTTGGTGGTAGTAGTATGCTCTTGCCTGCTTCCCAACGCCGACAAGGGCCTGACGTTCCTTTTCAAACCAGACTTCTCCAAGGTGTCCAGCAATGTTTTCCTCAGCGCGCTGGGGCAAGCATTCTACTCCTTGAGCATCGCCATGGGATGTCTATGTACCTACGCTTCCTATTTTTCCCGACAGACCCACATGGGAAAAGCAGCCATTCAGATATCTGTCATTGACACATTGGTAGCCGTACTCGCGGGCATGATGATATTCCCCGCGGCTTTCTCCGCGGGTATCTCTCCCGACAGCGGCCCCTCCCTCATCTTCATTACACTTCCCAACGTATTCAATCAGGCTTTCGCCTTCATGCCCGCCTTGGGCTGGGTGGTAGCATTGCTATTCTATGTACTGCTTTCCCTTGCCGCCCTCACTTCGCTGATGTCGTTGCATGAAGTAAATACCGCCTTCGTTACGGAAGAGCTACATATCTCCCGCAAGTGGGGAGCATTGCTAGTCACTGTTACCTGTTGTGCCGTAGGAACTTTATGTTCCCTTTCCTTGGGTATATGGGATGGACTCTCCATAGGGGGCAAATCGCTCTTCGACGCATTGGATTACGTCACGGGGCAATTCATGTTGCCTTTGGCAGGTTTCCTGATGTGCCTTTTCGTGGGCTGGTATGTACCCAAGAAAGTAGTTGAAGAGGAATTCACCAACTGGGGAACACTTTCCACAGGCCGATATCTGGGCATTTACCGCTTCTTTGTGCGCTTTGTCTGTCCGTTACTCATCTTGTGTGTCTTCCTGCATCAATTTGGGCTTATATAAAATCTAGTTTTATCATCAACTATCACCATGGAAAACAGAGGTAGTTTCGCCAGCAAATTGGGCGTAGTGTTAGCCACGGCAGGTTCTGCCGTGGGTTTGGGAAATATTTGGCGCTTCCCTTATCTCACGGGAGAAAATGGTGGTGCCGCATTCATATTGGTATACCTAGTGTGCGTGTTCATCCTTGGTATTCCTGGCATGGTAGCCGAATTCATCGTGGGGCGTCATTCCGCCTCCAATGCCGCCAGGGCATATCGCTCTCTTTCCAAGGGAGAAGGATGGGGTGCCATTGGCTATGTAGGCATGGTCACCTCCATGCTCATCCTGGGCTTCTACGCCGTAGTGGCAGGATGGTGCATGCAATATCTCTTCGCAAGCATCATGGGTGAGCTGAAAGGAGACGCGCAATTCGTGGCCAATTATTTCCAGGAGTTCTCATCGGACTTGGTGCGCCCCATGCTGTGGGGCGTGGGCTTTGTCTTGATCACCCATTTCGTAGTGGTAAAGGGCGTGCGCAATGGCATCGAGCGGTTCTCCAAGATACTCATGCCCATGCTTTTCGTCCTGCTCTTGATATTGGTGATAGCTTCATGCTCTCTGCCTGGAGCCATGGCGGGCGTGGAGTTCCTGCTCAAGCCTGACTTCTCCAAGCTATCTTCCGATTCATTTCTCGATGCCTTGGGCCAGGCTTTCTTCTCTTTGAGCCTGGGAACGGCTTGTCTCTGCACTTACGCATCCTACTTCTCCCGTCAAACCCATCTACTAGGTTCCGCTACCCAAATAGCGTTACTTGACACCATGGTAGCCATCTTGGCGGGACTCATGATTTTCCCCGCGGCCTTTGCGGTGGGAGTCAATCCCGATAGCGGTCCCTCGTTGATATTTATCACGTTACCTAACGTTTTCCAACAGGCATTCTCCTCTGTCCCCATTTTGGGCTATGTCATCGCCATTCTCTTCTACGCCCTCTTGGTGTTAGCCGCCCTCACTTCCACCATTTCCATGCATGAGATAGGCACAGCCTTCTTCACCGAGGAATTTCATCTTCCCCGCAAACATGGCGCATGGGTGGAGACCATTGTATGCGGCCTTTTGGCCATTGTATGTTCCCTTTCCTGCGGCGCAGTGCCAGGACTGGAGTTGTTCGGAATGACAGTTCTCAATTTCTGCGATTATCTTACGGGGCAAATCCTTCTGCCTCTGGGAGCGCTCTTTGTCTGCCTCTTCGTGGGATGGTACTTACCACGCAAACTGGTAAAAGAAGAATTCACCAACTGGGGAACACTCCATGGAGGGCTCTTTGGCATATTCCTCATCATGGTGAGAGTGGTTTGCCCTTTCTGCATCACAGCCATTTTCCTCCACCAACTTGGGGTGATTTAGCCGTCAACATCCTGTAGACATGCGTAATTATATAAAGGAGTTCTTCTACTTGCAACGTGACGACCGCCGTGCGGTACTCACGCTCTTGGCTTTGGCAGTGGTCGCCCTCTCACTGATATTCTGGCTTGGCGAAAGTTCTTCTCCCCCACCCACCGCTAAAAAAACAAACTCTCGCGAAAAGGCCAACAGAGAATACGCCAATGGAAGAACCAGCTCCGCGGAAAAATATTACAAAGTAGAGGAGGTAAAAGCCGAACGTTTCCCCTTCGACCCCAACACGGCAGACAGCACACAGCTACTGCGCCTGGGTCTTGCGCCATGGCAAGTGCGCTCCATCTATCGCTATCGAGCCAAAGGTGGCATATTCCGCCAGCCGTCCGACTTCGCCCGCCTCTATGGACTGACTCGAAAGCAATATCGGGAGCTGAGACCTTACATCCGCATCTCGCCCGACTATCTTCCCGCCGCCGATTACTACGCACCCCGCCGCACAGGCAATAACGCTAGAACCGTGGACTCATCCGCGACGAAAGCACCCCGCTACACCTATACGGCAAGGCACAAGCTGAGGCCTGGCGAGCACATTGCCATCAACTCAGCAGACACCACTCAACTGCAAAAGATACCAGGCATAGGCAGCGCCTATGCCCGCATGATCATCCGCTATCGTGAGCGCCTGGGCGGTTTCATCACTATGGCACAAGTCTTGGAATCAGGCCCCGTGCCCGAGTCGGCCTTGCGATACATCACAATAGACGCTACCCAGGTACGCAAGCTCAACATCAATAAACTTTCGCTCAACCAGTTGCGCCGCCACCCCTACATCAACTTCTACCAGGCCAAAGCCATCTGCGAGTACCGCCGCCTGCATGGCCCACTTCACAGCCTGGAAGAATTGCGCTTCTCGCCAGACTTCCCGCCAGCGCAGATAGAGAGACTCCAGCCCTATGTAACTTTCTGAGAACGTGACCGCGCCAATTCCTTCAACCTTTAACGCCAAAAACTTGCCACACATGAGAAAAAACAAGAAAACTCACGAAACCAGCTTCTTCTCCTCCCTCATACAAAGGAAAGGGATGGCCATCTCCCTGCTCTTGGCCATAGCGGCCTTCACATCACAGTCTTGCTCCAACGGCAGCTACACGTTCACACCAGGACGCATGTCTTTTCAGGAGACTCCCTGTGTGGAAGTGACAGACATAGTAGGCGCGGGCGACTCATTCACGGGTGCTTTTTGCGCCGCCATACTGAAAGGGCTACCCGTAACGGAAGCCCACAAGCTAGCCACAGAGGTATCCGCCTACGTATATACTCAAAGTGAGGCGATGCCCACACAGCCCAAGGAAATCATAGGGAAAGCAAATAGGTGAAAAGCCAAAAGGCAACCGCTCCAAGCACAGGTGAGAAGGAAAATATCAGGAAAATAAAACAAGAGCGGCGTTCCCCGCAAAAGAAACGCCACCTTTATTACCCCTAGCCCAACCAACTTGTCTTTCGAAAAAAGAAAAGACGGGTTCTGGGCAGCCCCCGGGGCAAGCAAACATAAGCAAGAAAGGCTGCCTTTGGGCAGCCTTTCTTGCTTGCAGTCGGGATTAGGCGACTCGAACGCCCGACCCCTACGTCCCGAACGTAGTGCGCTACCAACTGCGCTAAATCCCGTGTTGCGGTGCAAAGGTACATCATTTTTTTGAATTGACCACGATTTGCGGTAGAAAATAAAGTTTTTCCGCTTTATTGGTGGTTTTTGGCATAGATTGCGCTGCGTTTTTGTACCTTTGCATTCAAGAAACACCTTTCACAAACAATGAGAAATGAGCATGATATGTCGCTAAACATAAACAACATGAGAAAACCTTGGAGCAGAGAGGAAACCATCGTGGCTTTCTATGTGTATTGCAAGGTTCCTTTCAAGGAAAGCGGAAAAGAAAACCCCATCATACGACATTACGCCCAGATACTCGGCAGAAGTCCCAGTGCCTTGAACATGAAAGTGGGAAACATCGGAAGGCTAGACCCTGATTTGCGAAAGAAGGGTATCACGGGGTTGAGACATGGGGCAAGGATGGAAGAAGAAGTGTGGAAAGAGTTTTCCTCTGCTCCCGAGCGTCTTGCCTATGAGAGCGAAAGAATCATCGCGGAATTACAAGGAAAGACTCTAGAAGAAAGAATGGGGCTTGACACCCATGCGCTGCCATCAGGAAAAGAACGTGAAGCCATGGTAAAGCGACGCGTCAACCAGCAATTCTTCCGCACGGCCGTATTGAGCGCTTACAACAACAAGTGTTGTGTCTCGGGCGTTGGAAGCACGGAATTGCTAGAGGCGTGCCACATTGTTGACTGGGGATGCGACAGCGTTAACAGGACAAATCCCAAGAATGGCCTGTGCATGAACCCTTTCTTCCACAAGGCCTATGACAAATTACTCATCGGCATCTCGCCCGACTTGGTTATCACCATTTCCGACGAGTTACTGACAAAGACCTATGAGGGGAGATTCCTGACATACCTTAAAGGTCTGCAAGGCAGGGAAATAACGATGCCCGATAGGTTTCTTCCCGAAAAAGACTTCCTGCAAATGCGCTATGAGCAATTCAAGAAGCGGTGAAGAAGATACAATCTGTTCCCTATATCAGCACGGCAGTGCCGCTTACCGCCACCATGAGCATGGAGCCGCTCTGGCCAACGGTCTCGTAATCGATGTCTATACCCACTATGGCGTTAGCTCCCATACTGCTGGCGCGCTCCTGCATCTCTGCCAAGGCGGTGTCCTTGGCCTCGCGGAGCACTTGCTCGTAACTGCCGGAGCGGCCTCCGATGATGTCACGGATGCCCGCGAAGAAGTCTTTCACGAAGTTGGCGCCAATGATGGACTCGCCAGTCACTATGCCCTTGTAGGCCAAAATGGGATGCCCCTCTATGGTCGGGGTTGTGGATAGTATCATAATCGTATGCTTTAAATCATCGGGGCAAATATAGCGAAATATATCCAACACGCAAAATCTCAGGCCATAAATTCAGCTCCTCAACGCAGGAGACTACTGAAACATGGGGACAAGCTAGCAGCCAAAGGTGAAACAAACGCCATACTATACCATGATAACAGCGCGGAGGCATACCCACCATTTGTTACTGCCCTTCTACAATTTGTAAACAGCTCAGGTACTGAACAATCCCGTCAAGTAAATGAGGGCATCCATATAGAGAATACGACCAACGGAGGTGCCGATGTAAATGCACAAGGCGGTAGATTTCAAGTCCATAAGCCTAGATGCTTACATTTAAAATGACCGACACCCGCGTGATGGAGGTGTCGGCCTATTCCTGTTTCCTCTTTAGCATGAGAAAAAAATCTACTCGCAGATGGTATAATACACCCAAAAACCATGGCATAAAACCATAAGAATGGTAAAAACATACATCTTCCAGTGGTAATCACCTCTGAACAACATATAAATAGCCCATACGCTAAATATAGTTGTCAGGTAAATGATACTATCCAAGTGCAAAAGACGTCCTATGGACATTCCAAGAAATATACATCCATTTATTGTTTGCAAACTCATATCACATGTGCGACATCATTTATACAATCTCCAAATTGATAAACCGAGATGGCCAACGACACATAGCCAAACGCATATCTTTTCGCTACAGCCTTAAGGACTTGCAATCCCGTCTTGGCAGATATTAGGCCTGACAACTTAAGTCCATTTATACCACTTGGTATACCTAATGCAGAACCAATGCAGTTTACTACCTGATCACTCGTTAAGTCCGAAAGTGCCCTGGTACTCATATATGGTTCATTAGAAGCCGCAAGCATTGACAGAACGATCAATTCTTCATCACTCAAGATTGAATACGCAAAATAGTCCGCACTATTCTCATCAAGCGTATTCAGCATATTGTCTCGAATTTTCTTTCCGTCTTCCAACACGGGAAGAAGGAGATCCTTTGCTTCTTGCTCCGTCAAAAGATTGTCAGAGCTTCTTGTTTGCCCGAATTTTGCATCTATCCTATCAGACAATTCACTAAACGCCTCCAGGCTTAAACCGCTTTTCAAGACAACATTTTCGCTAACTTGAGCTTGTCTCGTACTTTCCAAGTCATCCGTGGAGCATGAAGAAAAGAAACCCAAAATAGACATTACAACGCCTACGATGAATACTGATTTTTTTGAAATGTTTTCCATAAGCATATATATTTGATTAGACAATAAGTAAATTATCACAAATATACGCAAAAAATTACAATATTGCTCACATTCACAGCTAATTAACGTTAAGCCAACGCAAATTTAGTATTGTTTAACTGGAAAGCATGGTAACAAGTCTGAATGTGGACAATGATGTCTAGACAAGAAAATCCCGCAAAGGGGAAACCGAGGAAAACATTGCCGCATCGCCAGCAAAGCCATACTCTTTTGGACAAAAAGCTTAAGTCAAGGGATAAGTGAACCTAACACCATTCACAGCGCGAAAGAGGGCGTTTTCTATTCAACTTGTTTTCACGGGCAAAATAACTTATCTTGCCCGCGAAAACAAGTTATCTCGGTCGGCGAAACAAGTTATTTTCCCATGGGGCAGATATTTTCCCGAGAGACAAGCGGCTTTGGCGCGGGAGGCGCCGACCTGTAGCGTCGCGGGGGACATCAAGCGCGGCAAAAACGCAATACTATTGAAACCGGATATCAGTAGTACTGAAATCAAATACCAATAGTACTGAAACGGGATAACAGTAGTACTGACTTTTTCAGGTCGAAATACCGTGCGAAAACGAGATAGTATCTCAAGTGGGGACGAGATAGTATCTCATGGGCAGTTGAAATAGTATCTCACCCGCGGATGAGATACTATCTCGGGAAAACGGGCATATCTCCTCACCGCAGCCCGGGGGCGATATCCCGCAAGACGGAAAAGGACTTCAGGTCGGGGAAGTCTGGCACGTGGAGCTTGTAATAGGTAAGAAGAGCCTCCGTACAGCGGTTGCGCTGCTGGCGGGAAAGGGCGAGACGGGCCATGTTCTCATAGCGCAGGCGCAACAAAACGGAAAGGAAGGTCGACTCATCCGCGGGCAGGAACTCGGGATGCAAGGGCACATGACCGCGGAAAGCACCCTCACGCAGGTCGAAGACATAGCCCGGGCGATAGTCCTCTGTGTTGGGCATGAAGCCGAGAAAAGCCGTGAGCCGCGTCATGAACACCACGTGGAAGTTGGCGAAGCCTTCCCGCGCTCCGTCCAGCCAGGTGACACTCTCGGCAATGAAATGGAAGAGCGGCAGGTTTTGCTGTTCATCCCGGGTGGCATGGCAGAGGAACTCGGAGAGGAAAAAAGCGATAGGCAGCTTATGGGGATGGGTCGGCAGGTCGCTGAGAGGGTATGCGAGACTTGCCTCGCGCAGAGTCTGCAACCCTGGTTTCAGCCTGTGGTCATACCTTATATATAATAAGGAGAGCGGCTGGAAGAGCCTGCGCTTGTTTCTTCCCTTGTGAGAATTAGAGGCAGAGACCATGAAAGCCACTCGTCCATGTTCCTCGGTGAACATGTCGACCACTAGTTTGCTCTCGCCATACTTTACCATGCGCAACACCACGGCACGCGTCTTCGTCTCCATAAAAACAGCCTCGGAAAGGGATAAAACACCGCAAAAATACCAAAAAAAGACGATAAAAGGAAAAAATCGGCGGAAAAATTTGCACAATCAAAATAATTGGGGTAACTTTGCACCCGCAAAAGAAAAGGCTTATCCTTTATCGGTCCCTTCGTCTATCGGTTAGGACGAGAGATTTTCATTCTCTAAAGAGCAGTTCGACTCTGCTAGGGACTACCTGAATAAAACGAAAGAAACAAAGATGGCAAATCACAAATCATCACTCAAGAGAATCCGTCAGGAGAAGAAAAGAGCTTTGCATAACAAGTATTACGCAAAGACCATGCGCAACGCCGTTCGCAAGTTGCGTGCCATGACTGACAAGGAAGAGGCCGTAAAGCTCTATCCTTATGTGCAGAAGTTGTTGGACAAGTTGGCCAAGAACAATATCATCCACGACAACAAGGCCGCTAACCTGAAGTCTGGCCTGTGCAAGCACATCGCCAATTTGGCATAAAAGGTCTACGGTGAACTAAAAATACTCAGAGCCGTGTCCCCTTCGGGGCACGGCTTTCTTTTTGCTTTTTTTACTATCAATTCTTTCCCCGTCTCGTCTTTTTTTGTTATCTTTGCGCGTTAAATGTATGAATCACAATAATGGCAGAGAACATAAACGCAGAGAACAACTACTCGGCCAGTAACATCCAGGTGCTGGAGGGCCTTGAGGCCGTTCGCAAGCGCCCCGCGATGTATATTGGCGACATATCGGAAAAAGGCCTGCACCACTTGGTGAACGAAACCGTGGACAACTCCATAGACGAGGCCATGGCGGGCTATTGCACCGACATAGAGGTGACAATCAACGAAGACAACTCCATCACGGTGGAAGACAACGGCCGCGGAATACCAGTGGACGAGCACGAGAAATTGCACAAATCGGCCCTGGAAGTAGTCATGACCGTGCTCCACGCTGGCGGAAAGTTCGACAAGGGCTCCTATAAAGTTTCCGGCGGACTGCATGGCGTGGGCGTAAGTTGCGTAAACGCCCTGTCCACCCACATGAAGTCGCAAGTGTTCCGTGACGGCAAGATATACCAGCAAGAATATGAAAAGGGAAAGCCCCTCTATCCCGTGAAGGTGGTGGGAGAGACCGACAAGCGAGGCACCAGGCAGCAATTCTGGCCAGACCCCACGATATTCACCACCACGATATACCGCTGGGACATCATCGCCAACCGAATGAGGGAGCTTGCCTTCCTGAACGCGGGCATCAAGATTACCCTTACCGACTTGCGACCCGACGAGGAGGGAAAGACCAAGCAAGAGGTATTCCACGCCAAGGACGGACTGAAGGAATTCGTGCGCTACGTGGACAGGCACCGCACCCACCTCTTCAACGACGTGATTTACTTGAAGACCGAGAAGCAGAACGTGCCTATCGAGATAGCCGTGATGTACAACACCGACTATTCCGAGAATATACACTCCTACGTGAACAACATCAACACCATAGAGGGCGGTACCCACCTCACGGGCTTCCGCATGGCGTTGACTCGCACGCTGAAGGCCTATGCCGAGGCAGATCCCACCATATCCAAGCAGATAGAGAAAGCCAAAGTGGAGATAGCCAACGAGGACTTCCGCGAGGGACTGACCGCCGTCATCTCCATCAAAGTGGCCGAGCCGCAGTTTGAGGGACAGACCAAGACCAAGCTGGGCAACAGCGAGGTGCAAGGCGCGGTGCAGCAGGCCGTGAACGAGGCTCTCTCCGACTACCTGGAAGAGCATCCCGACGAGGCCAAGAAGATTTGCGAGAAGGTAGTGCTGGCCGCCACGGCGCGTATCGCGGCACGCAAAGCCCGCGAGAGCGTGCAGCGCAAGAACTTCATGACAGGAGGAGGATTGCCCGGCAAGTTGGCCGACTGCTCCAACAAAGACCCCAAGGAGTGCGAGATATTCTTGGTGGAGGGAGATTCGGCAGGCGGCACCGCCAAGCAAGGCCGTGACCGTTACCACCAAGCTATTCTCCCATTGAGGGGAAAGATTCTCAACGTAGAGAAAGTGCAATGGCACAAGGTGTTCGAGGCCGAGTCGGTGATGAACATCATACAAAGCATTGGCGTGCGCTTTGGCGTGAACGGCGAGGACAGCAAGGAAGCCAACACGGAGAAACTGCGCTATGACAAGATTATTATCATGACCGATGCCGACGTGGACGGTTCCCATATCGACACGCTGATCATGACGCTTTTCTATCGCTTCATGCCTCGCGTGATAGAGGAAGGACATCTCTACATCGCTACTCCGCCCCTCTACAAATGCACTTACAAGAAGGTGAGCGAGTATTGCTATACGGAGCAACAGAGGCAGGCCTTCATAGACAAGTACGTGGAAGGAGGCGAAGACGACAAGGCACTGCACACCCAGCGCTACAAAGGTCTGGGAGAGATGAACGCCGAGCAGCTGTGGGAAACCACCATGGACCCCGCCAGGAGACTGCTGAAGCAGGTAACCATAGAAAACGCCGTACAAGCGGACGAGGTTTTCTCTATGTTGATGGGTGACGACGTGGAACCCCGCAGGGAATTCATAGAACAAAACGCCACCTATGCCAATATCGACACATAACGCGTTCACATATCGGGGGCAGGCCAGCAAGTCTGCCCCTTCTCATTCCCGGCAAACCGTCTTGCGCTATCACCGCTAATCCACTGCCACTCTCATTCACGCTCTCCATGAAAAGAACGCCACTTCTCGCCCTTTCGCTTTTCTGGGCCGCCAACATGGCTTTCGCCCAACAACCGCCTACGCGATTGTGGTATGACAAGCCTGCCACCTGCCTCGAGGAGTCCTTGCCCATTGGCAATGGAAAACTAGGGGCGTTGGTCTACGGCAATCCCAATGATGACGCAATCCACCTCTACGACCTGACCTTTTGGACTAGCATGCCCGTGGACAGCACCATGGACGCCAATGCCCATGAATGGATACCGAAGACAAGGAAGGCTCTCTTCGCGGAGAACTACCCCTTGGCGGACTCACTGCAAAAGCACGTACAAGAACCCGACAGCCAGTTCCACCAACCCCTGGGCACGCTGCGCGTACGCGACCTAAGCCAAGCTCCCTGCGAAAACTATCACAGGGAACTGGATTTAGACAGCTCCCTGGTGAAAATCAATTACCAAAAGGATGGCATCCGCTATACCCGGGAGTACTTCGCCAGCTATCCCGACAAACTCATCGCCCTGCGCATAAAAGCCGACAAGCCTGGAGCCATCAACTGCGAGATAAGCCTTACGGCACAAGTGCCCCACAGCGTGAAAGCCTCGCAAGCCCAGCTCACCCTCACGGGGCATGCCGTTGGCGACCCGAAGGAGAGCATACACTACTGCGGGATAGTAAGGACTTTTTTCGAGGGAGGCCACATGTCGGTCTCTGGCAGTACGCTGACCCTGAGAGGCGCAAACACCTTAACGCTCTATTTCGTCAACGAGACCAGCTTCAATGGCTATGACAAACATCCCGTAAAAGAAGGCGCGCGTTACCTGGAGAAAGCCATGGACGAGGCTTGGCACGTGCAAAACGACAGCTACGAGAACTTCCGCGAACGGCATATCGCCGACTATCGTCGCCACTACGACCGACTGAGACTCCATCTTGAGGAAACAGGAGAGAACACAGACCTGCCCACCGACAAGCGACTCAAGGAATACACCGACAAAAACGCCAATGACACCTACCTGGAGACACAAATCGTGGGGCTAAAGCCCGGTGTCAACAAAATACATTAATCCATGAGACGTTTCGCCACGTTACTATCGCTCATATGCCTCTGCGCCATCCAAGGGTTCTCTCAAGAGTGGGGAACACGATGGATTTGCCATCCGCAAGCCTCAGACACCGCCCAAGTATGGTTTCGCAAGCGGGTGAAGACCACAGCCCCCCAAGAAAAAGCCTTCATCACGGTGGCCAGCACGGGACGTTTCCGCCTCTATGTCAACGAGCGGAACGTAGTGACCGACCCTTTCCTTGGCGCCATAGACAGCCTGGAGAAACACATAAAGCAATATACCATAGACGTGTCCCGCTTCCTGGAAGGCAGGGAAACCACTATCGCCGTTTGGTATGCCCCCACGTCAAAACGACGCTCAGACAAGCAACTCTCACTGGAATTTTACGGCAAAGACCAGAGAGGGAAATCTTTCTACACGCAGGCGGATGGTTCCTGGTTCTGCAAGGAAGCATCCTCCGCCACGCTCGGAGCAGGGCGCGAAGCCATCAACGCTACCCGATACGATAAGCTATGGCATTCCACGGAACTAAAAGAAAAAGACTGGCAGCGACCCATGGACAGCGCGGATACGCTCACGCTGCCCCTCCAAGACACCTCCCCACTCTACCAAGGCATTCGGATGAGCCATGTGCTGAGCGCGGTGGACGAAGTGGCGGACAGCACGGGAGTGACGTTCGACTTCGGCAGACCTTTCCGCGGCTGGGTGCGCATTACGCTTAGAGGAGCCAAGAAAGGCGAGCGGCTATGTTTCGGAGACCACTCCTACGTCTGCGGCGGGCAAATGGACGAGCAGGCCTTTCCTCGTTTCACGATCACGAAACAACGCTTTGTCAAGGTATCGGGAGATGAGCGTTTCCGCCGCGAGCAGATACAAAACATAGAGGGTGTGGAGGTAGAGACCTACCCGCACACCCACTATCAATACTAATACCCGCAATCTTAGCCAGCGTGGAGGGTTAATCCGGCAAGGGGCAGGAGACGCCCTCTCCCCTTACCTCTATCACGCAATTCGCGGGCTGACGGATATTCTTGTCAATGGTAACAGAGCCTATCCTGTCGGCCACGATATGGCCCGAGGTGGGATTCTTCACATTGGTGATGGCGCCGCGGATGTCTGCCCGCAACGTGGTATACTCAAACGCACGGTCGCAATCGGGGCCGAATGTGCAATTCTCCAATATCAAGTCGTCGGCATAACAAAGTGGCTGTTCTCCCGTGATGTGACAATTCACCAACCGCAGGTTGCGGGAATGCCATCCCAGATATTCTCCATTCAGCTCCGAATCGTAGACGGTAACGTTCTCCACTTCCCAAAAAGCGTCCTTGGTGGTAATCCTGGCGTGGTGAAGTTCCACGTTCTTCACGTACTGGAAGACGTATTTGCTGTCAGATTCTAGTCCGTCCACATAGATGTCTTGGCTAAACATGAAAGGATAGGTACCGCCACGCAATTCAAGATTCTTGGCCCTGATACCCTTACAACGCCAAAACACCTCATCCGCGTCAGTCATTCGCACGTTCTCCAAGTCTATCTCCTCCATCTCGCGAAACATCTTGGGCGCGTCTATCAGCGTATCCTTCATCTTCAAATGATCGGAATACCAGAGGGCGGAACGCCCGCCCACGTCAAAATAACACCTGTCTATCTCGAAGCGATGCACGTGCCAAAAAGGATAATTCCCCTCAAAGCGGCAATTCCTGGCCACAATGTCGCTGCATTCCTTAATAGCGGACTCGCCCTCACGGATGACAACATCCTCCAAGACCAGGTCATGGGAAGCGAACAGCGGGCGCTCCCCTCCAAACTCCTTACCTTTTATCAGTTCCATATAGCTTAACCTCCTAATGGTTTCTGTTCTTGCCGCGAAGGTAATAACTTCCTCTCGATTTACGGCTAAACAGATTACGTTTTTTCTGCCCTTGATTACCGAAAGGCCACGCAAGCCACACCCCTTCACGTGGGAAAGGCGCACAGCATATATAGCTCCATGCTGCCGGGAGTACAGTATCCTTTTCAGTACCAGCTAAGTGGTACTGGAGTTTCAGCTAGCTGGTACTGGAGTCTCAACTAGCTGGTACTGCAGTTTCAACTAGCTGGTACTGAAAAGGATACTATACTTCCGGCAACATGAAGTGTAGCTTTGTAGAAAAGGTTGACTACTTTAAGTCGTATTCGCAGTATGGGTTGGCTCTTATTATTACTATTCACGCACAGGGTTAACCCTATGGCTGACTTTCAAAGGGAGTAGTGCTGGATACCGCCAGGAGCATTACCGCGAGATGGCGACAATACGTAAACCGCAATCCGCAAGACTCGCGATAAAATAAGATAAAAGACTTGCGTGTGTCAGCGGGATGATGTAACTTCGCGATACCAACGTGACACGAAAAAGCCACTAACACTAATTTCCACTGACATGAAAAGAACATTATTCTCTCCACTACCCCGCCTTCTTAGGCTCATGGTTATGGGCGTACTGTTACTTTGCGACTCGCAAGTCATCGCGCAAGAGAACCTCACCGCGGGCACGGGACGTTGGGTAGGAACATGGGCTACAGCTCCCCAGCCCTGCGCCAAACGGCTAATGCCTTATAACAACAACCTGACAGGAAAGACCGTAAGACAGGTCATCAAAGTATCGATTGGCGGTCAGCTCCTCCGCCTGCGCTTAAGCAATGAATATGGGCAGCAACCCGTCAAGGTGAAATCCGTCTACATCGCCAGTTATAAAGACTCCTGCGACATCGTGCCTTCAACCGCTAAATACCTGCGCTTTAACCAAAACCACGAAGTCACTATACCCGCTGGAAAGGCAGTGGCTAGCGACGCGCTGAAGTATGATCTCAAACCTCTCCAACGACTTACCATCACCATCAACTATGCCCAATCGCCCGAATGGCCCACAGTGCATCCAGGTTCCCGCACCACTTCTTATATCATGAAAGGCGTATGCACGCCCCGCGGCAAGTTCCAACCCCAAGAGAAGCGCAATCATTGGTATACCATCGCGGCCTTGGAAGTATATGACAACCATAGCTCAAGTATCGCCATCATAGGCAATTCCATCACCGACGGGACCAATTCCACCACCAACGGACATAACCGCTGGCCAGACATGCTCAGCGAGTATCTGCAAATGAAACACAAAGTGACCAACCAAGGCGTGCTCAACCTGGGTATTGGCGGCAACAAAGTGGTGATGACGGGCGGCAATGGCGACCAAGCCGTGAAACGTTTTGACCGCGACGTGCTGCGGCAGGCTGGCCTGGGGAAAGTAGTCATCTTCGAGGGCGTAAACGATATCGGCCAATCCAAGGGCAACAGCGAGCAAGTGGCACAAAGGCTTATTGCCGCCTATCAAGAAATGGTAAACAAGGCGAAAGCAAGGAAACTGAAAGTCTACCTGGCCACAATCACTCCTTTTGGCAACTCTGGCTATTTCACCTATTTCCATGAGGCTGCCCGGCTATATGTCAATGAATGGATACGCGGGCAAAAAGGGAAAGTGGACGGCATCATTGACTTCGACCAAGTGGTGAGAGACCCCTCCCATCCCAATAGGTTGAGAGCGGAATTCCAAAGTGATTGGCTCCATCCGAATCCCGCGGGATACAAAGCCATGGGGCTTTATGCTGCGGAAATCTTGAAATAGAGAAAGAGCGCAAGACAAGAAGCGATCAACAGCGTACCCAAAGAAAATGCCGCCTTCGCGGAATGAAACAGATGGATTCATTCAACGAAGGCGGCATCCTGTCAAAGAGGCGTCGCGCGCCTCTTTCAATACTCGTAAAGCTTTACGTGCAATATCTTGTAATCGCCACAAGAGATGCGGGCATGCCGACCTTGATGGTCTTGGTCGCCATTTTCCCTGCGAATATATCTCAACGTCCCGTCCTCGTCTACCGACACTTGGTCTACGAAGCCTATGCCCAAATGCTTCCCTTTGAAGCGACCAGCGGTCTTGGACTGCTTCGCTGCCTCACCTTGCAGGACGAACCCGTCTTCTCCTCTCACAACATTTCCCTCCTGGGCTTTCTCTGTAGCTGTCTGGAATGTCACCACCACGCCATTGCCCGCTATGAGATATTCATGCTTGGCCAATCTCACGACGATAGCTCCACCCTCTGGCCATGCGCTGCCATCGGTAGCTCTAGGGTCCCAAGGCAGGGTAAAGAAATGACGACAAGTCATAACCACGTCTCCATCAGTGATGATACGTTCCTTGTCAGCCTGGTCAAAGAGCAGTCCCCACGTATCGCCCCTGCCTTGACGAGGCAAAAGCAATGGTTGCAGGTTCTTCACCATGGCATAAGCCCGCGTCACCTCTTGCGCGGCCGCGGTAGAGGCTTGGTCTATGGCAAAGGGGCTGAAGCCCAATGCGTCGACCTCGCCAAAGGCGTAAAGCGCACGAACGCCGCTATTCTCGGAACACTGCGTCTCGGGCGTAAAGAAAGGATTATCTGGTCGCTTATAAAGTGCCACCCAGTCCTTGAAACCTGTGTCATATATGTCGGGGGCATAGATTTCTATATGAGGAGCCGCGCACTTCCATATTTCCATCAAATGGGCAAGCGGTCCCGCCGATGGATACTCGCCAGGCTTGCGGCCACGACTATTCATGGCGGCGTTCACGTAAAGCGGTATGTCATATATTTCCTTAGCCGCCAAACAGAGTTGCTCCACATATTTCGCGTAATAATAAGCTTGGAACTTCTCTTGCGCATATAGGTCTGTACCAAAAACCTCTGCCCAGGTCCCCTTCTTTTTGATCTTCAGGGCTTTCAGCAACTCCATTGGCACAGCGGACTTCCATGCTTTCTCCGCCATAGGGGAATAATCGCGGGCAGACTCCAGCATTCCTATCTCGTTCTCCACCTGTACCATGATAACGGTCTGCTCCGCCCTGTCCGTATCAGCGATATGGCGCATCAGGGCGGAAAAAGCCTTCTTGTCTGCCTGCAGTACATTGTCAGAGAAAGCGGACGCTATCTCCAGTGGTTTCCCCGTCTCGGTCATGGAACGGGGAAAACGCTTGGCATCTTGCTTGAACCACAAGGGAGCATAGCAACTCATGGAATTCTTCCATGCGCCAAACCACAAGAAGATAACCTTCAAGTCATTCTCCCGCGCCTTCTCTATCACCCTATCCACCAAGGCAAAATCAAACTTTCCCTCCGTAGGTTCGATGAATTCCCAGTAGGCAGGAACAAACACCGTGTTGAGACCCAACGCCTTCATGCGGGGCATTACTTGGTCGATATCCTCAAGGCTCGTGGCGGCAGAGTTGCTCAGTTCCCCACCCAATACCAGCATGGGCTGCCCGTCTACCAGCAATTGGGTGGCGGTGCCCTGCTTCTTCAGCTTAATGTCTGCCTGAACCGTCAAGGCCAGCAAAGCCATGCAAATGAGCAAGACAAGTTTCCTCTTCATGGTCAACTTCTATATTTATATATAATGTATAAGGTTACCTCTGTTCTTCAGGCACGAAAGAACCAAAATATCCCAGGCAGACATCTCGCCACTCCTCCGCGTCACGGATTTGCGTTTGCAGCAGATTGTTGGTATGCGCCCATCGCTCTTCGTCCACGTAGGGCTTCATGCGTTGCCACGTGTCAGAGAAACGTCTCACCTCATTGACACCACGTTGATACCTTGTCCGCAGGTTCTGCCATAAAGTCTTTCCGTCCCGCATTACGTAATTCCAAGGCACACGGTGGAACCACAACAGGAACTCCTCTGGGCAGGTTTCCTGATTGTCATACAACGAGGCGAAAGGCGCACGATATTGACTCGTGGCTCCTGACCCAGTGGCCACCGTCCTGTCAAAACCTATGCCCAGGCTGTCTGCCTTGTGGTAATAAACAGGGCACCACTCCAAGGGATATTCCGCCTTGAAGCCTTCTGGTTCAGGACCATAATGATGGTCAAACTTAAAGATATGGTGCAAGCCCAAAGGCATCATGTAGTCTACGCAAGCCTCTCTACTATCCATCATCACATCTTCCATCTCCGCGAGAAACGCGCTGTCATCCGTGTAAGTCTGCGTCAACCACTCCTTGGCGATCTCCTCTGCCGTGAGATCTGGATTCCACGCCAACCTGCCATAAGCATACCAGTTAGCTTGCGAGAAATCGTGGCCGCACCAATTAGCGTCCATACCCACGTTGCTCACGCCAGCGATACCCCGCAACAGGCCTGGCTCAATATAAGTGAAGAATTCCTTCCACATGGGAGCCAGGTAAACCAAGTGCTTGCTTTGCCCCAAGTACTCCTGGGTAATCTGGAACTCCACCATCTGGTCGGTCGCCTTCATCTGGTCGAAGATAGGAGCATAAGGTTCCCTGGGCTGGAAATCGAGCGGGCCATTCTTGGATTGCAATAAGACATTGTTCGCGAACTTCCCATCTAGGTCATGGAATTCGCTGACAGCCTGCTTTACTCTATCTTCTCCTTTATGGCGAGCGCCATAAACGAAACTCCTCCACATCACGATACCACCATAAGGCCGCAAGGCTTCTGACAGCATATTTGCTCCATCAGCGTGTGTTCGGTTATAATCAAACGGACCTGGTTGCCCCTCGGAGTTCGCCTTCACCAAAAAACCTCCGAAATCGGGCACTTCCTTATATAGCTCTTTCACCTTCTCTTTCCACCAATTCCTCACGGCGGGATCAAGTGGATCCGCGGTCTCGGTCTCTCCTAGAGCCTTCGGCGTTCCAAAATTGATAGACAGGTAAGCCTTGATGCCGTAAGGACGCAAAATATCGGCTATCATTCTCACCGAATCTATATAATCGGCCGTGAGCATCTTAGGCGAGGCGTTAACATTGTTGAGCACGCTTCCATTGATGCCAATAGAGGCGTTAGCCCGTGCGTACTGGCGGATATGCTCCTTCCAGACCTTCCTGTCAGAGGGACAACTCCAGAAAATGCTCTTCCCTGCGTAGCCCCTCTCTATAGAACCATCCAAGTTGTCCCAATGGTTCAACACACGTAAGGGGAAAGCTGGCTGATAAGTTTTGTCAAACAACACGGCTTCTCCATTCACTTTGTCCACGGACAGTTTCTTGAGTTGCCCAGTCTCCTGCAAACGCAGCAATTCATATACTCCATAGAGCACGGCTCTATCCGAGGCACCTTTCACCGTGGCCAAGGGTTGCCCGTTTTTGTCCCTATATAATATTATATGGTATACTTCTTCATTGCCCGCGCTCTTTTCCACGGCCAATGTTACCTTTTCACTCCATTTCCAACCCTGGCGCAATTCTTCTTTCGCGCTCTCCAGAATGGCAGATTTTTGTTTGCAAGTCACCTTCACCTTGGCGGCTTCTTTGTTCATGGCCTGCGAGGGGAGCCACAAGCGTGACCCGTCATCAGCCCAACTAAGGGTAAACGTCATGAGCATGATGCCCAACAAGAATAGCTTTTTCATGTCTTTATGTTTATGGGTATTAGGTTTCTCTATGCTTCTCGGCATACTCGCTCGGAGGAACACCGAAATGTTTCTTGAACACGGTAGAGAAGTGTGCTTGATTGCTGAAACCCACGGCATAAGCCACTTGGGTCACGTTGACAGTTCCTTCACGTATGAGCCTTGCGGCTTGTTCCAATCTCAAGTTACGTATGAACTCTCCCGTGGAGATGCCGGTAATCTCTTTCATCTTGCGATGCAAGTGGGCACGACTGATTCCGACTTCCTTGATAAGTTGCTCCACGTTGAAATCAGGATTGCTCAAATTCTCGTTCAAGCATTTCATGATACGTTCCATGAGCTGGTCATTGTTGCCCTTTAGCTCTACATGTTCCAACTTCTCTTCCTGCTTCTGCGCACCGGAGAACTTTCCTCTCAGCCTGCGCACATTATCTACCAGATTATCGATAAGCACATGCAATTCCCTCATATTGAAAGGCTTTGAAAGATAAGCGTCCGCTCCTTTCTGCAATCCCTCCAACCTGCTTTCCACCTCATTCTTGCTGGTGAGCAAAATGACGGGAATTTCACAAATATTGGGATTCCTTTTCACCTGCTTCAACAAGCTGAGACCATCCATTTCGGGCATGATGATATCACTTACGATAATGTCATATTTCCCTTCCAGCAATTTCTTCAAGGCTTCCTTGCCATTGGGAGCGTAATCAAACTTATACCATGTGCTCAATTCGTTCTTGATATAGCGCACGATTTCGAAATCGTCATCCACTAACAGCACTCTCAAATTGCGGTTGCCTTGTGATTTCTTTTCGTCCGCCACTCCATTCTCGTCATCACGAACCACTATTTGCTCGGGCTTCAAGTGGTCTTTACCTAATGGAAGGTTGATTTGCAGGCAAGCCCCTCGCTTGCCATCCAAGCGGTTGTAGGCTTTTATCTTTCCTCCATGCAACTGAACGATAGAACGGCTCAGATTGAGTCCTATTCCCGTCCCTTCTTTCTGGAAGATATCATCCACCTTTCCCTGGTAGAAACGTTCGAAGAGCTTGTCCGTACTTTCGTCCCTGAATCCTTCGCCCGTGTCTATAATCCTGATTTCCGTTTCCCGCTTATTGGAAGTGATATAGACATCGATGCTGCCATTGGTGAAGGTATATTTCATGGCGTTGCCTATCAAGTTCGCTATCACCTTGTCAAAGTGGGTATGATCTATCCATGCCTTTATTGCCCTGGGCTTCGATTGGGTACTGATATCCACGCCGTCTACCCACAATCTCATGTGAATATTCCGCTCCTGTGCCTGGAATGAGTAGAGATTCATGATGTCATGGATAAACAGCACCAGGTCAGTCTCCTCACAATGCAGCCTCATCTGGTTCTTGTCTATCTTGCGCTCATCCAATATCTGGTTCACCAACAACAGCAAACGGTGGGCGTTTCTGTCTATGGTGTCTATGTCCTGTTTGCTTTCAGGATCTGTCAGTCTGCCCCGCAACTTTTCCAATGGCCCCATGATAAGGGTGAGCGGAGAGCGGATGTCATGGGTGGCGTTGATGAGAAAACGCATCTTTTGTTCTTCCATGTCTATGCGTCTGTGTTTCTCATAACTCCAGATGCCAGCCGCCACGATTCCTCCTATGATGGCGATATAGAACATATAGGCCCAAGTGGTGGCATACCATGGTGCCAATACCCTGACAGGAATGATAGTGGTGTCTTCGGAATAGACTCCATTGTTGGTGGCTCTCACCTCTATGCTATAATAGCCTGGCGCCAGCTTCGTGAAAGAAATGGAGTTATTGCCTTCATTAGTGGATAGCCAATCACTGCCATTGATACGATACTGGAAAATGATATCCTCGTCGTTCTTGTAGTTAAGCATAGAGAATTCCAACGAGAAGGAGTTTTGGGAATAAGGCACGGAAAATTCCTCCTTCATGAAATCAATGCTCTTGCCATCCACGATGAAATTGGTGAGATATACCTTTCCCATCTCCACATTCTGGTTTTTCACCTGGTTGGGATAAAAGACGGTAATACCATCTGTAGTTCCTATGGCGATTTTATCGTCAGGCCAACTTACCACAGCACCCATCACACATTCTGGAGAACGTAATCCATTACCGCTCACATGCCCGATGAATTGGGCGTTTGCGGAATCATAATACCATATTCCCTTGGTAGTGCTTATCCAGATATCTCCTTGTTTGTCTTTCACGATACCGCAGATAGGCATAGTGGCCAGTTTTTCCGAATTGGGAAAAGCCTTCAGGGTGTTTTCCTTCACTTGGAAGCGATAGAGACCCTCACTGGCTCCTATGATGATATTACCCTCATTGTCTTCGCAGAGGCAGTTAACCTGGGTCTGGGGCAAAATATAATTCCAGCCAAAGGTACGGAAAGAGTAAGTCTTGGTATCCAAACAGGAAACGCCATTGCTGGTTCCTATCCACAACAACCCTTCACTGTCAAACATCATGGCGCGTATCCAGTCATTGCAGAGCGCTCCCTTGTTGGAGCGCATCGAGCTACTCAATATCTTCACGTCACCCGTTTGGGTGTCATAGATATAGAGGCCTTTGCTGTAAACAGAAATATAGAGTTTGCCTTCTTCGTCTTCTGTCATGCAATAGAAACCTCCTTCACTGGCAAATCTCAATTTCTGCTGATAAGTGCCAGTGTGCGGTTGATAGCAGTAAAGGCCATTGCTGGTTCCTATCCAGTAATTACCTTTCTTGTCTTTATAGATATAGCTGGTTCCCGCGGGCGAGGCGGGATGGCTCACTATCTTTCCATCTGGGTCAAACTGGAAAACGCCGCTGTTTTGCACCGTGCACCATGTATAACCCGCCTCATCGCTGACCAAAGAAGAGACACTGCTACCTATCACGTAATTTTGTCCCGAGAAGTTCCAGCTGTTGAAAGCCTGCTCTTGGTTGTTGATGAGATAGAGCCCTTTCTTGTAACAGGCTATCCAAAGGTTGTTGTCTTTGTCCTCAATGATATCGTTGACCCACGAGTTCGCTAGGCTGAAACGCAGCTCGTTTTGGTTAACATAAGGGACAATGGACTTACTGCCGTTAGGAGCCCAAAGCACCCCACTTTCCGAAGTGCCCAGATAAAGATTACCCAAATGGTCGAAAGTGGCACTGTTGATAGTCACCTCCTCATAACGGCCAAAGTCATAGCCCGCGTCCAATAACTTACCCGTAGGGAAATCATAATAGAGTATGCCATGCATACAAACTATCATCAAGGCGTTGCTACGTTGCTGGAAAAAAGCGACGGGAGCTCCTTTTGGAGAATCGTAAGGAGTGATGAGCATCTTTCCGTTTTGCCGATGGAATCGGTAAAACATAGGCAAATGACTGCTCTGCCACAGGTCTCCATGCGTATCCTCAAAGATGTGGGTATAAAATAAGTTCGAGTCCTTGGGGCAATATTCTTTCTCTCTTCTCAGATAATCTGTGCCTTTGCGCACAGAATAAAGTCCATAACCCGCACTACCTATCAACACGTCGCCTTTCCTGTTCTCAATGATGGAATAGACACGGGGTGAGCGATTGTCGGGGAAAGGATAGCGCACAAAACAATTGCCATGGTAATCGTAGCGCATGAGTCCCTTGGCCGAACCTATCCATAAACGCCCTTGCTTGTCTACATGGAATTCCGTGATGATATTGTCCAGTATTGAGGTAGTGTCGTTTTTGTCGTGCCGATAGTTGACAAAACGATAACCGTCAAAGCGGCTCAAGCCAAAATCTGTCCCCACCCATATAAAACCATAACGATCTTGAACCACGCAATTGATAAGCGAGCTTGAAAGCTTATCGGAATGAAACAGCTTACCATTGTCCGCATAGACGAGCAAGCTTGCCAACAGGCAGGCTATACCTATAAATATATAATAAGATTTCCTCAAGTTCATGGTCAACATCACTGCTTAGGCGATTGGTTTCATAGCGTAAGTCTCACAGATGCAAAATTAGTGAATGAGATTTAAAAAAAAGAATTTTTCGCCTAGAAAAAGCATTTATGAAACAAATAGAAAAGTATCAGCTACGATTTTTTGCCCGTAAATTAAAAATATATGCGTAAATTTGCAACATCCTTAACTTTTTACCTTAAATTCTGAAAAGCAAGTAAATATGAGCAACAAATCAACCAAACAGGAAGAGGCTGGCTTCTATCGCCTCAATTGGTTGCAGCGCATAGGATTCGGAAGCGGAGACTTGGCGCAAAACCTAATCTACCAAACGATCAGCATGTATTTGCTGTTCTTCTACACCAACGTATATGGTCTAGATGCGGGTGCCGCCGCCACGATGTTCTTGGTGGTACGCCTGATTGATGTTTTATGGGATCCCTTGGTGGGTACGTTCGTTGACAAGCATAACCCTCGCTTGGGTAAATACCGTTCCTACTTGGTGTTGGGCGGTATTCCATTGACTGCTTTCGCCATTCTTTGTTTCTGGGATGGCTTCTCTGGCTCATTGCTATACGCCTACGTTTCCTACGTGGGTATGTCGATGTGCTACACTTTGATTAATGTTCCTTACGGAGCGTTAAACTCCTCTTTGACAAGAGACACCAACGAAATCACCATCCTCACCTCCGTGCGTATGTTCTTGGCCAATCTTGGCGGATTGGCCGTGGCCTCTGGCATACCTATCGTGGTAGACTTCTTCGCGCCTAAGGATGCCAATGGAGAAGGCATTATCAATACGCCCGAGGCAAGTTCCGCTTGGTTTATCACCATGGCCATCTATGCCGTTGTGGGTTTCCTCCTCCTGCTCTTCTGCTTCTCCCAAACCAAAGAGCGCGTGGTGATGGATGCCAAGGAGACGGCCAATGTCAAGGTAAGTGACCTTTGGCAAGAATTCGTTCGCAATCGCCCCTTGCGCATCATCGCTTTCTTCTTCATCACGGCCTTTGCCATGATGTCCGTGGGTAATGCCGCTGGTTCTTATTATATGACCTATAATATGGCCGCCAGCTCCGACCAACTGGCCATCTTCATGGGATTGGGCTCCATTCCCGCCTTTATCTTCATGCCGATGGTTCCCGCCATCAAGCGTGCGGTAGGCAAGCGAGGCATGTTCAACATCTTCCTTTCCATCGCCATCCTGGGTATGATTATCCTCTATATCGTTTCCATGGTTCCATCGCTTAAATCGCACCTGTGGATTGTATATGTAGCGCAATTTATCAAGTCCACTGGTGTCATCGTGGCAACTGGATATATGTGGGCATTGATACCAGAAGTCATCTCTTATGGTGAATACACCTCTGGCCGACGCATATCTGGTATCGTCAATGCGTTGACGGGCATCTTCTACAAAGCAGGTATGGCTTTGGGCGGAGTGGTTCCAGGCTTGGTTCTGGCCTATGTACAATTCAACCCGAAAGTACCTACGCAGACATTGTTTGCCGAGCAAGGCATACTTTGGTTGGTATGCGTCATACCCGCCTTGTTGCTCTTGCTGGCCATGTTTATCATATCCAAGTATGAGCTAACCGACGAAGTCATCGATAAAATCAACCGCGAAATAGAAAAAAGATCTAACTAACCTATAACAATTACGCATTATGTAACTAACCTATAACAATTACGCATTATGAAAAAAACTTTCGTGACTTTAGGTTTGTGCCTTTTGGCCATATCCCCCATGTGGGGACAAGGACTCAAGGATGTAGTGGGCAAGTATTTCCTCATAGGAACTGCCCTTAACTCCAGCCACATCAATGGCACCAACACCAAGGAAGTGGAATTGGTAAAGGAACAATTCAACGCTATCGTGGCGGAAAACTGCATGAAACCCGAGAGCCTATCCCCCAGCGAGGGCGTATGGAACTGGGATGAGGCCGATAAATTCGTGCAGTTTGGCATTGACAACAACATAACTGTCACTGGACACACGTTGCTTTGGCATAGCCAGGCCGCCCGCTGGATGTTCAAAGACGAAAACGGAAAGCTGCCCAATAGGGAAGTGCTCATCAAGCGTATGCGTGACTATATCCACACCGTGGTAGGCCGCTACAAGGGAAAGATTAAGGGATGGGATGTCATCAACGAAGCTTTCCTCGACAACGGAGACTACAGGCCCAGCCCCTGGTATCGCGGCATAGGCCCCGAGTATTTCGAATTGGCGTTTAAATTCGCCCACGAAGCAGATCCAAACGCAGAGCTTTATTACAACGACTATTCCATGTCCAACCCCAAGAAGCGTGAGGCCGTGGTAAAACTCATCAAGAGACTGAAGGCAGCTGGTTGCCGCATCGACGCGGTGGGCATGCAGAGCCACAACGGACTCGACTATCCCGACATGGCAGAATACGAGAAGAGCATCCAGGCTTTCATCAACGCTGGTGTGAAGGTGATGGTAACAGAGCTGGACATCAACGTGCTGCCCAACCCCGAAGGCTTCAGCGGCGCGGACATCAGCAACAATTATGAGTTGCAGGCAAAATACAACCCCTACACCAAGAAGTTGCCCAAAGAGGTAGAGGAGAAATTCAACGCCCGCGTGTTGGAGCACTTCAAGATTTACAAGAAGTATGCCGACAACATCTTGCGCGTGACCTGGTGGGGCGTAAGCGATGGCGAGAGCTGGCTCAACGGCTTCCCCGTAAGGGGCAGAACCAACTATCCTTTGCTCATAGACCGCAAGGGAAAAGTAAAGCCTGTAGTGAAAGAAATCATCAAACTGTTTGAAGAAGAAAAATAAACCATAACATCTATGAAAGCAAGGTATCTATTCCCTCAAGACTACATGGCCGACCCCGCGGCTCATGTATTTGGTGACCGTCTCTACATCTATCCTTCCCACGACTGGGATAGCGGTGAGTGTTTCGACGATGACGGCGGACATTTCCAGATGAAAGACTACCACGTGCTGTCTCTCGATGACGTAATGGACGGCGAGGTAACCGACCATGGCAAGATATTTGGCGTGGAAGACGTGGCCTGGTGTGAGAAACAGCTGTGGGACAGCGATATCGTGGAGCTGAACGGCAAGTATTACCTGGTGTTCAGCGGCAAGGACTATAATGGTTGCATGCGTCTGGGCGTGGCTATAGCCGATAGACCCGAAGGCCCATTCAAGCCTCTGCCCGACCCCATCCGTGGTTCCTACTCCATTGACCCCTGCGTCTTCAAGGACGATGACGGCAAGATTTACACCTACTTTGGTGGTATCTGGGGCGGCCAGCTGCAGTGGTATAAGGACAACAAGATGCTCAAGGACGAGTATCTGCCCTCTGGCAAGGAGCCCGCGTTGCCTTCCAGGGTGGCCTTGATGGCTCCCGACATGCTGCAATTCGCCGAGGCGCCCAAGGCCTTGTTGATTGTGGACGAGGAAGGAAAGCCTTTGACGGCGGACGATCCCCATCGTTTCTTCGAGGCCAGCTGGATGCACAAGTACCAGGGCAAATACTACTTTAGCTACAGCACGGGTGACTCCCACCTGCTCTGCTATGCCGTGGGCGACAATCCCTATGGTCCCTTCACCTACCAGGGCGTGATACTGGAGCCGGTAGTGGGCTGGACCACTCACCATTGTATCACGGAATACAAAGGCCAGTGGTATCTCTTCCACCACGACTGCGTGCCCAGCAATGACAAGACATGGCTGCGCAGCCTCAAGGTGATGCCCCTCACCTACGATGAGAATGGAAAAATCTTAACCATGAAGAGCGAATAAAGCCAGAGGCCAAGCCCATATCCTCATAGACATACATTATGTGACTTGGTCTTACGATTACCCTTGGCAAAGGACGCTAGCCGTCCTTTGCCAAGTTTTTTATATCATTCCGCCACAGATTCGTCGTAGTGAGCGACAAAGCCACCAAAGCAAACCTATCAACAAATTGTAGAGTGGGCATTAAAAATAAATATCGTTTTGCTCATAAAGTAAAATTATATTTAATAAAATATCATTTTATCTCATAATTCAATATCTGTTTTCAGAAAAATACATATCTTTGCAATTGCCAAGCATAAACAAGATTAACATGAAAAAATATATCAATTATTTCCTGATAAGACTAGTATTTGTGTACGCTATATTAGTCGCGCTGGGTGTCTTAGACCTCATCCCATGGAAAAGATTAATCTATGACAGGAAAGCCCATCTCATACTTATAGCTGTGGTAGCGGTTGGATCATACACGGGCTACATATTCGCTCAATATAACAAGCTCAAGGAAAAGACCGAAGCCCTGGAAAATGAGCGCAAAATAGAATAAAAAAGCGCACAATCATATTAGTTCGATAAATGTAGAGACGCGTTTTCGCGTCTCAGCAAGCAAGATGGCTGAATAAAATCGCCACTTGTGGAGGCCTGGCGGTTTGCTGAGACGCAAGAATGCGTCTCTACACTTAGCACTCGCTATATTGGCATTAGAAACCATGGCTATTCCGCCGCTGGCCCATCGTAATGTACGAGCAACAGCGTGGCAACAATGGCGATCAACAAGGTGGCGGTAACAACACTCATCATATATTTCTTTTTTGGTGTTCTACCGCAAAATTAGCCATTGTTTTTGACTCCCGCAAGCCCACAACCATATCGTACCTGTTTCTTCAAATTTTCGAAACAACCAAGGGCAAAAATCTCCCCCAACACCCCCAAATCATGCACGCAGACGCATAGCATCAGTCCCGCGACATAAACCTATAATTAACGTGAGTTCGACGAATTCCACTTTATGTGCGCGGTCCTATTATTGCCAAACTGTAGAGACGCATTCTTGCGTCTCAGCCAGCTGCCAAGTCTTCGCAATAGGCGATTTTATTCGGCAATCTTGCTGGCTGAGACGCAAGAATGCGTCTCTACAAGTTTTCGTCGAACTCACGATATAATTAGCATGAGTTCGACGAATTTCTACTTGTGCACATAATCTGTCATTGCCAAAATTGGAAAAGCATGGTTATAAACTCCATTCACTAGCTATATAAACCTGGAGAATACTATTAACAAGTCTGTTTCACGTCGTGGAATAGAGTTAGATAGTAGCTTCATGGGATTTATATAGCCTGTGAAAGGAACTTATATGCCTAGTTCCCGCGACTTTGGAAGAGAGTGGGCGGGGACAGGGGACGAGACCGTATGAGGAAGGGAAAGAAGGCTCAGCGATGGGCGAAGCGCACCAGGAAGATACTGCCCTCATAAAGCAGCCAGATGGGAACCGCCACCAGCATGAGGGTGAAAGCGTCTGAAGTGGGCGTAATGATAGCCGCCACGAGCAAGATGACTATAATGGCGTGGCGACGGAAACGGGACATGATAGCCGATGAAATCAGCCCAAACTTGGCCAAAAGGAACGAAAGGACAGGTATCTCGAACACCACGCCCAGCATCAACGACATCGTCGCCAACGTGTCCATATAGCTTTGCAGGGTAATGAAGTTGTCCACCTCCGCCGCCACTTGGTAGGTGCCCAGAAAGCGAAACGTGAGCGGGAAGATGAGAAAGTAGTTGAGCAGTACGCCCAAGGCAAACATCACGTAGCCCCCACCCACTACGCCATAGGCGTATTTCCGTTCCCGGGCGTAAAGGGCGGGCGAGACGAAGCGGAACAACACATATATTATATAGGGGGAAGCGCAGATGATGCCCACGTACAGGGAAGCCTGCATGTGGATCAAGAACTGCTGCGCCAAGCCCGTATTGATGAGCTTGACGCTAAATGGAGATACGCCGCCGAAATCGGGAAATAGGCAGAGGCTAACATCGTGAAGCCATCGGAAAGTGACGAAATCGGGCTCCTTCGGGGCCAACAACAGCGCGAAGACCTGGTCTTTCAAGAGGAAAGCCACGACCGCGCAGGCCACCGTCACCGCTATCACACGGATAAGGCAGCCTCGCAACACGTCCAAATGCTCCCAGAAAGTCAGCTCGTTGGCGGTCTTCGAGGGATTCATTCCTTCTGCTGTTCCTCTTTCTTGGTATTCGCGTCGTCAGCGGGAGCGTCCACGTCGAGGTCTTTCCGCACCTCGTTCATGCCGTCCTTGAAGCTGCGCACTCCCTTGCCAAGTCCCTTCATGAGTTCAGGTATCTTGCTGCCACCGAACAGCAAAAGGAAGATGAGCAGGATGACAAGCAGTTCTTGCCCGCCAAGTCCCAAAATCAATGGTGTAAACATCATGTTCACTTACGGATTAAATGTTTGATGACTAAGTATCCACCCACCACTTGGAGTGCCATGCCAGGCAAGCCGAGGCGGAAGTCCTGTGCCGCCAGGTAGAAATCTCCCTTCATGGCCCATTCGCCCAAAGTACCCAGCACCTGGTATCCCAGCACCACGCCCAGCACAAGCAAGAGCGATACACGCTGGTAACGATGGGCCGCATAGCCGGCCAAGAGCGCCAACAGAGTGGACTTCAACAGGATGGCGGGCAAGGCGGAAGCGTGGGGCATGGCGAAGAGCAAGCTGTTGACCACGGGCGAGAGCACCGCCGTGAGCAGTCCCACTTGCCAACCATACTTGTAGGCACCCACCAAGGTGAAGAAATAAATGGGCAACCACATCACGCCGCCTTGGGGCACGAGGTGGAACAACTGCGGCAACACGATATTGCCTATCACGAAAAGGGATGCCACCAAGTAGGTCTTGGCCTCACGGTATCCCAAAGTGTAGAACCTGTTTGCTATTTCCATATACAATATAACTTTAAACGTTTACTTTTATTGCCAGGCCAGGGAACATCCGCTTCACGAAACCATCCACTACAGGCATGGCCTCCTCCGCGGTTAATGCCTCACGGCAAGCGGTCTCCAAGGGACACCATCCATCCCCTGCCCTGTTGCGGATGGCAGACACCCGCTCTCCCCAACTCACGGAGACACCCGCTTGGCGCAAAAGATGCACGGCGGGCAGGCTAATCACCTCCGCGTACACCTCCTTTACACCCGCGGTGGCCACCACGGCGGCAGCTCCCTTTCCTATCACCTTATCCGCGAGGAGAGCGTTCCGCATGTAGCCTGGGTCTTCAACCAACAATGTATAGAGGTCTATCACGCCCCGGCGATGAAAGGTTCTCACTTCCCCGTCCTTCTGGAGCACGCAGGAATAGCCGCCTTCCCTTAACAAGCGAACGAGATCGGCCATCATAGCATGTCTTGCTTCAGCTTTTCCACGAACTGGTCTATGCGCTGCATCTCCTCGGGGATGTTGATGTTTTGCGGGCAGTGGGGCACGCACTGGGCGCAGCCTACGCAGTGGTCGGCCTGGCGCAGGCGGGGCACGCTGCGGTCGTAGCCCACCAGGAAGGCCCGCCTGGCCTTGCGGTAGTTCTCGTCTTGCGCGCTTTGGGGCATGTTTCCCTCGTTGATGCAGCGGTTGTAGTGCAGCAACACGCCCGGTATGTCTATGCCATAGGGACAGGGCATGCAGTACTTGCAGTCGTTGCAGGGTATGATGGAGTAACCCAGGTAGAGTTTCGCTATCTCCTCCAGGAAGGCGTTGTCTTCCTCCGTCAATGGTTTCAGCGGGGAATAAGTGCGCAGGTTGTCTTGCAGGTGTTCCATATAGGTCATGCCACTCAGCACGGTGAGCACGCCGGGCCAAGTGCCCGCGAAGCGGAACGCCCAAGAGGCGACGCTGCGTTCTGGCTCCCTTTGCCTGAGACGGGCCATGAGATAGTCAGGCAAATTGCTCAGCCTGCCTCCCAACAGGGGTTCCATGATTACGGCGGGAATACCTCTTTTCTCCAACTCCCCATAGAGGTAGACGGCATCGGTGTTTCTGTCGTTCACCTCCTTGGCGTGCTTCCAGTCCACGTAGTTAAGTTGTATCTGCACGAAGTCCCACTTGTATTCGTCGTGCTTGGAGAGCAGATAATCAAACACCTCCACGTCTCCATGATAGGAAAAACCCAGGTTGCGGATGCGCCCGGCTTTACGTTCCTGAAGCAGGAAGTCCAGCATGCCGTTGTCCAGGTAACGCTTGTGGAGGTTTTCCATGCCGCCTCCTCCCACGCTGTGCAGGAGCATGTAGTCGATGTAATCCACCTTCAGCTCGCGGAAGGAGTTGCGGTACATGGCGAGAGAATCCTCCCTGGTCTGCGACTCGGGCGAGAAGTTGGAGAGCTTGGTGGCTATATAGTAGCTCTCGCGGGGATGCCTGCTCAGGGCAATGCCCATGGCTCGCTCCGAGAGGCCTTGGCAATAGGCGGGGGAAGTGTCAAAGTAGTTCACACCATGCTTGATGGCGTAGTCCACCTGGCGGTTGACCATCTCTTGGTCTATCTCCTCCTTATCGTCACTCACCTTCTTGGTGGGCAGGCGCATGCAGCCATATCCCAGGAGGGAGACTTTCTCCTTGGTCTTGGGATTCTCCCGATAGGTCATCTTGCCCAAGGGGATGGAGCTGGTCTCCTTGCCTGGCTCGCCCGTTGATTGCACTTTGTCTCCACAGCCATAGAGAGCGGCCGTGGTCACGCCTGCTCCTATTCCCAGGGTCTTGAGGAAACGGCGGCGGGTTATCTCTTTCTTGTTTTGCTTGTCCATGGTGATAGTCTGGGGTTAGTTTACGCGATGCACCTCATGCCCTTCCACGTAGATAGCGCTGAAAGGACGGGCTGGGCAAAGATTCTCGCAAGCTCCGCAACCAATGCAACGCTCAACGTTGACGGCCGGGATGCGCAGTGATTTCTCGTCCTTGGGGTCTATGGGTATCATCTGGATGGCACCCGTGGGGCAATGGCGAGCGCAATTACCACAATTGACGTTATCGGTGCGCACTACGCAATTCTTCTTTATCCACACGGCATGACCTATGTGGATGGCGGATTTCTCGGATAACTCTACGGGCTGGATGGCACCCGTGGGACAAACCTCACCGCACTTGGTGCACTCGGGACGGCAATAGCCTCGCTCGAATGACATTTCCGGTTGCATCAATGTCATCAGGTTACCAGAAGGGCGCAATACGCCATTGGGACAAACGGAGACGCAGAGCTGGCAACCCGTGCAATGTTGCGCCATGTGCTGGGCACTCCAGGCTCCCGGCGGCAACAGGGGTGTCTGCCTGTTGGGGATTTGCTTATCTTCTATCGCGGCCAGTCCTCCGTCCACTTTCTTGTCTTGCGCCTTGGCGACGGCGGCGACAGCCGTGGCAGAAGTAAGAGCGAGGAAGGAACGCAGGCCTTGGTCTACCTTCCTGTCCCCAGTCGAAGTATCTTTCCGCTTGGGGTGCGTATAATGGATAGCGTTGACATGGCAGTTTTCCAGGCAATCCATGCAAGCCACGCACCTGCTGTAGTCTATCCGGTGTTCCTTCGTGTTGATGCAGGCAGCTTTGCAATTGCGTCCGCACAGGCCACAGTTCACGCACTTGGAGGTGTCGATGACGGGTTTCAACCAGGAATACTTAGCCACGAAACCCAAGACAGTGCCCACGGGGCAAATGGTATTGCAATAGGTGCGCCCGTGTCGCCAAGCCAGGAAGCCAACCGCCAGCAACGTGAAAACCGCTATCAGGAAAGTGGGCAGGCTACGCAGCCATACATCCGCGGAGTAGAAAGCGTAGCTGTCTACTCGCTCGGCGAAATAGGCCAAGAGGTTGTTGCCCCACATCCAAAGGGGTTGTAATAAGTTGTTGGCGATACGCCCATAGGAACTATAGGGAGCCAAGAGAGCGGCGATGGAGGTGAAGCCCGCCAGCAACAGGACCACGAACGCCACCAGCACGCCATAGCGCAACCATGACTTGGCCGGAGAATAACTATAGGGATTACGTTTACCCCGTTTGCCCAGCCATGCCACGATGTCTTGGAGGACACCCATGGGACAGATGACAGAGCAATAGACCCTGCCCAGCAGCAGGGTCAACAGCAACAGGATAACCACCACCGCCACGTTGAGTCCCAACACGGCAGGAAGAAATTGCGTCTTGGCCATCCACCCAAACCACGCATGCGCCGTACCCGTGAAGTCAAGGAACAGCAACGTGATGAGGGTGAAAAACACCAACGCCAAAATGATTCGGATTTTGCGTGACATTGCGGGAAGTCTTGTTCTCAGCCGCAAATTTACCAATTTTTCCGAGTTCCAGCCTAATACATTTTACAGAAAATACTACCTTCATTACGTGGCGAAAGTTTCTTTCACTAAACGCGGAGGCTTTTAGTTTTTTTTTAACCCGAATCGGCCAGTTCCCGCGAAGTTTCTCACGCTAAGTCTAAAAAAATTTGACAGATGAATGAGGGAATAACCTGTCGGAAGTTTGGTCATTAGCGAAAAAAGAACTAACTTTGCGAAATATAACCATAAAAACCACACATGATCAACAACATACGAGAGCTGACCTTGGCTCAAATCCAAACTCTCTGTGAGGGGGCAAGCCACATGGACGATTTGCTGATACTCACCGATCACTTCCCCCGCACGCCCCTCAGTTCTCCGCTTAGAATGGGGTGCGTCATGATATCCCTATGCATCTCGGGCACGGGGCATTATACCATCAACGCCAAGGATTATGAGTTCAAGCCCCATGACTTCCTGCTGCTTAGCGAAGGACAAATATTGACTGGCTATCATGTAAGCGATGATTTCTCCGGGCTCTCCTTCATCGTCAGCCCAGAACTTACGGAGGAAATCATCAAGGGCGTGCAAAACCTCTCGCAACTCTTCATGTTCTTCCGTTCCCGCCCCGTTTACCGATTGGGAGAGGAAGAAGCCGACACTTTCATTTTCTATTTTAACCTCATCAAGCAGAAGATAGATGGCCAGCAGCGCATCTTCCGCAAGGAAATAGTCACCGCGCTGCTGAAGGCTACGCTCTACGAACTGGGCGACAACATCTGGAAAGAGGGGGAAATCAAGACCGTGCAATACAGGGCGGAAAGGGTATTCAACAACTTCATCAAGCTGGTGGAAGCCAACTTCCGCAGGGAAAGGCGCGTAGGCTGGTACGCGGAGCAACTCTGCATCTCGGCCAAATACTTGTCGGAATCAGTAAAACAGGTTAGCCAGCGCACCCCCAACGAATGGATAGACCATTACGTAATCGTGGAAATGAAAGTGCAGCTGAAAAACACGATGAAAAGCGTGAAAGAGATAGCGCAGGCGATGAACTTTCCCAACCAGAGCTTCATGGGCAAGTATTTCAAGCAGCATACGGGACTCTCGCCCCTTAAATACCGCAAAAGCTAAGCCTCATCACCCAGCAATTCCTTGGCCACGAGACAAAGCTCATCATACCATTCTTTCCCGAAGCGGCGGATAAGAGGCCGCTCCAAGAATTTATATACGGGCAATCCTATTCTCTCCCCCTTCGCCACGGCGGCGGCGCATACACGCCAGCGATTGTAGTTTAGCCCGTAAAGACCATGGCCAAAGTATTTCTCGCGAATAGGATAAAGGGCACACGAGACAGGCTTCACGAAAGATGTCTTTCCCGCGCGGTGTGCTTTCTCCAAGGCGCATAGGCAAACGCCATTCTCATAACAAGTGAAGACGCAATCTCGGCCATTGACGATACTGGTCACCAAGTCGCCTTGCTCGTCTATGTATGATACGCCTTGCTTGTCTATCACCGCCTGCGCTTGGGCGGAAAGGTCGCCCCACACTTCGTCCAGCGCGTCCTCCATGGCGGCTATCTCGTCTAACGTGACTGGAGCGCCCGCGTCTCCCTCCACGCAACATTGGCCTTTGCAGTCATCCAGGTCACAACAAAATTTCTCGGTGAATATATCGGGAGACACCAACACGTCTCCCACCTGTACGATATGTAGGTCTTTCTTTTCCATCTGCTTGTTGGTTTACCACGCGATAGGCGCCAGCCCTTGCCGCCTCAGATACTCGTTGCAACGGGAGAAGTGGTGATTGCCAAACCATCCTCCCCGGTTAGCGGAGAGCGGAGAGGGATGCACTGACTGCAATACCAAGTGCCTTGACTGGTCGATGAGGCTTACCTTGCCGCGGGCATATCCTCCCCAGAGGATAAACACCAGGTGGTCTCGCTCAGCGTTAAGTGCCTTGATGGCGGCATCGGTAAAGGTCTCCCAGCCTTTCCGCTGATGGCTGCCAGCGATATGTTCCCTCACCGTGAGCGTGGCATTGAGCAACAGCACGCCCTGTTTGGCCCATCGGGTAAGATTGCCTGACGCGGGAATAGGCGTGCCCAGGTCCAGCTGTATCTCCTTGAAGATGTTCTGCAACGAGGGAGGAAAAGGAACGCCATCGTTTACCGAGAAGCTCAAGCCGTGAGCCTGGCCTGGCTCATGATAGGGATCTTGTCCAATGATAACCACTTTCACCTCGCTGAAGGGGCAGAGATTGAAGGCATTGAACACCAACCTGGCGGGCGGATAGCAACGATATTGCTGGTACTCGGAGCGAACAAAGTCGGCGAGTTCACGAAAATACGGTTTCGTGAACTCGCCTTGCAATTGTTGTTTCCAACCGCTCTCTATCTGTACGTCTTTCACCAGAAGGAGCGGGGTTTATTTGTCTTCTATCAGATTCTCACCCGTCATGTCCGCAGGCTGCTCCAGTCCCATGATGTGAAGGATACTGGGTGCCACGTCTGCCAGACGTCCGTTTTTCACCTTGGCGGAGTTGTTGTCGGTCACGTAGATGAAAGGCACGGGGTTGAGTGAGTGTGCCGTATTGGGCGTGCCATCGGGATTGATGGCGTTGTCGGCGTTGCCATGGTCTGCGATGATGATAGCCTCATAGCCCACTTTCTTGGCGGTTTCTATCACTTCTCGCACACACTGGTCCACTGCCCATACAGCCTTGGCGATGGCGTGGTAAACGCCCGTGTGCCCCACCATGTCGCCATTGGCGAAGTTCACCACGATGAAGTCGTACATGTCTTCCTTGATGGCTCCCACCAGCTTGTCTTTCACCTCGTAGGCGCTCATCTCTGGCTTCAAGTCATAAGTAGCCACCTTGGGACTGGGCACCAAGATGCGGTCCTCACCCTCATAGGGAGCCTCGCGGCCACCATTGAAGAAGAAGGTGACATGGGCGTATTTCTCGGTCTCGGCGGTATGCAGCTGCTTCTTGCCCAACTTAGAGAGATACTCGCCCAAAGTATCTTCCACGTTCTCCTTGGGGAAGAGCACGTCCACGCCCTTGAAATTGGCGTCATAGGGAGTCATGCAATAATAGTGCAAATCCTTGATGGTATGCATGCCTTCCTCGGGCATGTCTTGCTGCGTGAGCACTTGCGTCAACTCCTTGGCGCGGTCGTTACGGAAGTTGATGAAGATGACCACGTCGCCCTCGCCGATGGTGCCGTCTACGGAACTGTTGTGGATGGCCTTCACGAACTCGTCGGTCACGTCCTCGTCATAGCTCTCCTGCATGGCCTTCACCATGTCGGTGGCTTGCTTGCCCTTGCCTTCCACCAAAAGGTCGTAAGCTTCCTTCACGCGATTCCATCGCTTGTCACGATCCATGGCATAGAAACGGCCGATGATGCTGGCGATATGGGCATCGTTGGCCTCGCACACTTTCTGTACGTCCTCAATGAAGCCCTTGCCGCTCTTGGGGTCTGTGTCACGGCCATCCATGAAGCAATGCACGAACACCTGGTCTTTCAGTCCATACTCCTTGCCCACTTCTATCAGCTTGAAAAGGTGATCCAAGGAGGAGTGAACGCCTCCCGTGGAGGTAAGACCCATCAAGTGAAGTTTCTTGCCCGTCTCCTTGGCATAACCATACGCGGCCACGATGCCAGGATTCTTCAGGATGCTGCCGTCCTTGCAGGCGCGGTTGATTTTCACCAAGTCTTGGTATACGATGCGGCCTGCACCGATGTTAAGGTGACCCACCTCCGAGTTACCCATCTGGCCATCGGGAAGACCCACGTCTTCACCGGATGCGTTCAGCTGGGAATGGGCGGAAACAGCGTACAAGTAATCGAGGTAGGGCGTGGGAGTGTTGTATATCACGTCACCCTGGCCATGCTGGCCAATTCCCCAACCATCGAGAATCATCAATAAAGCTTTCTTTGCCATAACGTTCTTCCTTATATTTTAGTTAAGACTTTCCACACGCGAAAGTAGTGATTTTATTCGAGATATCCACATCATGTCCACAAAAATCAAAGTTTTGCGTGGAAAAGTTTCCGAGCACGGATAGGCGGGCTGGGCGATTGGCAAGTGCCAGGGCATGCTCTCGACTATCGCGTGTTTCCTCACGCGCGCATATTATATATAATGTAACGTGAGTTCGACGAAAAGTTGTAGAGACGCATTCTTGCGTCTCGGCAAGCAAGATTGCCGAATAAAATCGCCAATCGCGAAGACTTGGCAGCTGGCTGAGACGCAAGAATGCGTCTCTACAGTTTGGTGATAACAGGGCTGCGCACATAAAGTGGAATTCGTCGAACTCGCGTTAATGTATAGGGACACGGGTATCAGCCGTAAGAAAAGATTTTCCCACATGGGCGTTGGGTCTTTACGGGAAAACGCGTATATTCGCGGAAAACATGATTGCGCCATGCCACGAAAAGAATATCAAGAAATCAACACTTGCGCCGAGCTGACAGAGCGGGTGCAAGAACTGGGCATTCTTCCTTTCTTGCGTCTCCTTGGCGATGGGTGGTCTGCCGAGGAGATGGGCAGCGAGGAAGTGCAATACACTACGTTGCCTGATGGCGGGTGGGAATGGCCCATGTGGAAATGGAAAGGCGAGGTGATACGGGAAAGCGGATGCGCTTACGGTAAGTTCATAGATGGCAAGGCCTGTTTCATCAGCAAGGACTGGTGGCCGGATCTCTGCAACTATCGCCGCCATCGCTTCCCTTTGCCAGAGGAAGGTAGCTTGGACGACATGATCTTGCAGACCCTGCGGGAGAATGGTAGCCTTACAACAAGGGAGCTGCGTGCCGCCTGTGACTTCGTGGGCAAAAATATGAGGGGCAAATTTGATACCTATGTCAGACGCCTGGAGATGGCGTGCCGTGTGGTGATAGAAGACTTTGTCTATCCCGTAGACCGTCATAGCCGGGAGTATGGATGGGGTTGGGCATTGCTTACCACCCCCGAGGCTCGTTTTGGGCGGGAGGCTTGTGCCCCCGACCGCACTCCCGAGGAGTCCCGGGAGCGTTTGGCTTGTCATCTGCGAGACATCCTGCCTCGGTGTGACGAACAGTTGCTGGATTTTATCCTGAAATAAGCTTGGCGGCGATTACACATCGCCGCCACGGGATTCTCGCTTTTAGAGGTGCGAATGCGCGTCTCTATAGCTTTTGTCGAACTCACTTAAATATGCGTCTTTACCCCTGACCCTTTCTTGGCCTGTAGACAAAACCGCCAAATCATACAATAAAAATCCGCCATTTGCTACAATGAATTCTCGCCATTTACTACAATGAAAATCCGCCAAATGATACAATAACATCCCGCCGACTTGGATAATTCCGAAAAAAAACATAACTTTGCATCGAGTCATAAGTGGCATGGATATGGAAAAACAAGTAAATTACAAACCCAGGATCGCAGACAGACTTCTTGCCAGGAAGCTGGAAGGCATGGGCGCCGTGCTGATAGAGGGACCCAAATGGTGCGGCAAAACCACTACGGCCGAGCAACAAGCACGCAGCGTCTTATATATGGACGACCCGCGTGAGAAGAGTCAAAACATCCAGGCAGCTGACATCAATCCCGAGATGCTCCTCGCAGGTGACACGCCTCGCTTGATAGATGAATGGCAAATAGCCCCTCAGCTATGGGATGCCATCCGTTTCTCGGTCGACCATAGGAACATGGACGGCCAGTTTATCTTGACAGGGTCAGCCGTCCCACCCATTGTCGAAGAACGTGCGGTTGTCAGCCACACAGGCACCGGCCGCATCGCGAGAGTACGGATGCGCCCAATGAGCTTGTGGGAATCAGGAGATTCCAATGGCAATGTGAGTTTGGGCGCGCTATTCCAAGGTCATGTTTCCATCATGGGTATTGGCCATCATGACATCAGTGACCTCGCACGGCTGGTGTGCCGTGGAGGATGGCCGAGGGCGACACTGCAAGGCATGGACATCGCGTTGGAGCGGGCATACGACTATTATGACGCTGTCGTCAATACGGACATCTGCCGCGTGGACGAGACTGTGAGAAACCCCGAACGGGTGAAGCGGCTGATGCGCTCCTATGCTCGCTATCAAGGTGCGCAAGCTCCATTGAGTTCCATCAGCGCAGACATGAAAGCCAACGATTATTCCTCCCTGGATGAGCGGACGGTCTCTTCTTATATCGATGCTTTGAAAAAGATATTCGTCATAGAAGACATGCCTGCATGGAATCCCAATTTGCGGTCAAAGACCGCCATCAGGACCAGCGATACCCGATATTTTATCGACCCGTCAATAGCCGTAGCGGCCTTGGGGCTCGGGCCAGAAGATTTATTGTCCGATTTCAACACATTCGGCTTGTTGTTTGAGACGATGTGCGTCAGGGACCTGCGCACCTATGCGGACTCCTTGAACGGCAATGTATATCATTACCGTGACAAGAACGGATTGGAGTGCGACGCGGTGGTACATTTGCGCAATGGCTCCTATGGGCTTGTGGAAATCAAGTTGGGTGGCGACAGACTGATAGAGGAAGGGGTTAAGACCCTTTTGCGGCTCGCCAATAAAATCGATGTCACCAAGATGAAAGCCCCATCTTTCCTCATGGTGCTGACGGGAACCGGCAAGTACGCTTTCCGGCGGCAAGATGGGGTGTTGGTGGTGCCCGTTGGTTGTTTGAAAGACTGACCCTGTAGACTTTGCCAAGGTACCAAGATCCTTTTCTTGCACGCTGTGAGGTCCTCGTGTCTTGACTGGCAGCATGAGTTCTCACATTGCGCGTGCTGGTATGCTTGCTCTTTGCCAATAGCAAGGGTTATTCTCCGAAGAAAATCGGAGAATAGTGTGTTTAATCTCCGAAAAAAGATGGCCCAGTGGAGTTGGCTCCTGGTTTCTATAGTACACATCGCCGCTACGAGGGATGTGGTGAGGGATTGCAGCCGAGAGGTTGTACAACGCATACTTGCGTCTCGGTAAGCGAGGATGTCTTGCGTGCGCATATATTAACGCGAGTTCGACGAATTCCACTTTATGTGCGCAGCCCTGTTATCACCAAACTGTAGAGACGCATTCTTGCGTCTCAGCCAGCTGCCAAGTCTTCGCGATTGGCGATTTTATTCGGCAATCTTGCTTGCCGAGACGCAAGAATGCGTCTCTACAACTTTTCGTCGAACTCACGTTATATTATATATAATGTATAGGACAGGAAAACGCCCAAGCGGCAGGATGTCGCTTGGGCGTTATTCGCTAGTCGCTATGTTCCTCTAGGGAGGATTAATAGCCAGGGTTCTGCTCCAGGTTGTCGTTCAACTGGCGCTCGTAAGCGGGGATGGGCAACAGCCAGTGGTCGTCATCGGCGGGCATCTCCTTCTGGGTGTTGTCGGTACCCTCAGGCACAATACCACGGCGAGGTAAACATGCGGGACGGCCATTGAAGCCGATGTGCCAACGCTTCATGCAGCTGTAGCGCAAGCCCTCGCCCACGGTCTCCTTGAACCACTCATTCTGGATGTTCTCCATGGTAGCGGCGGTGGGAGTGGCGCCACGCATGGTCTGCAGATCGTTAAGCTTCGTGGCCGCGGTGGTGGGATCACCAGCTTGCAAAGAAGCCTCTGCGGCGATGAGGTACATCTCGCCAATCATGAAGGGCTTCACGTGCTGGCGGCCATTGGGCACGATGGAGTTGTTCAAGCCCGCGTTGGGATCGCCATAGTACTTGACGAATATGGGTATGCCCGTGTCCTGACTACTGTTATAACTGAAAACGTGTGTGTCGTTGAACCATTGCGCCAAGCGCAAGTCGGTGCTCTCATACAAAGCCAAGAGCTTTCCGGAAGGCATATAGTAAGGAGCCAGGTAGAAACCCTCGGGCACGTAGGGATAGGAAGAGCCATTGATGTAGGCGCTATTAGTGCCGGAGCCATTCTCCGCCAACGAAGCCTCCATCTGGAAGATAGGCTCAGTGCCCTGGTCATAAGTGTACTCCATGGCCATCTCGCCAGGTGTGGAGGCCAGCTTGTAGCGCGCGGCGCTGCCCAACACGTCCTTGGCATACTGGGCGGCCATGGGATAGTCGTGGGTGTCCAGGTAGTAACGGGCGTAGAGGGCATTCACCGCGTCGATGGTGACAGCCTCGCTACCCACCTGACCGTTCACGCCAACGGCGCCGATATAGACGTAGGCAGCATCCAGGTCTTTCTTGATCTGGTCATAGACCTGCTGCACGGTGGCGCGGGCGGGCTTCTCCTCCTGGTTATACTTCAGCACCAGGGGCACGCAGAGATCCGTGGCGGCCGTGCTGGGTTCGTAGTCCTTGGCGAAGAGACGGGCCAGCTGCATGTAGGTGTAGGCCCGGAAGAAGTGGGCCACGCCCAAGCCACGGATGGCGTAAGCGTCAGGGCTGGCGTTTTGGTCACCCTGCATGAGCTTTTGCAGCTCTGCCTCCTGCTCCATCACGTAACCGTCGTTGATGAAGTTGTTGTAGTCCACCATGTAGCCATAGTAGCCCGACCAAATGGACTGCACGTCCTGGTCGCTGGCGGTGAAGCTGGCATCCGTGCGGTGCACGGGACCATAGTTATTACCAGAGTTCACGGTCTCGTTGAAGCCGTCGCAGATCAAGTCGGGCACCAGGGAGTACACACCATACTGCATGGCGCGGAAGGCGGAGTAGAGTCCGTTCTCGAACTGCTGTACGTTGGTGCCGTTGATCACCGCCTCCTCGTTGTTGTCGAGGCCAATGCTGGTAGTGGGCATCTCCTCGAGGTCGCAGGAGGTGAAAGCCATCAGTGACACCCCTGCCAAAAGGGAAAATAACTTATATTGTTTCATTGTCTTCGTTTTGTTTGGAGTTTAGAATGTAAGTTCCAGACCGAAAAGATACTGCTTGCTGTTACCGGGGATACCATAAGTCAAGTTGCTGTCCACCTCGGGGTCAATACCGCCGTAGGAGGTCACGGTCAGCAGGTTGCGGCCGGTGAAGGTAATCTTCACGTTCTGCAGTACGTTCTGGAAGTTCAGCCACTGCTTGGGCAACTCATAGCCAATCTGCAGGTTTTTCAATCTCAAGAAGGAGGCATTCTCCAGCAAGTGGGTGTCAAAATTCATTCTGTAGCCCTTGCTCCAGTCGGGGAACGCCGCGTTGGGGTTCTCGGGAGTCCAGTAGTTCAACACGTCCTTGCTCTGGTTGTAGCTGAGACCTCCCTGCCTGGGGTTGTTGTAGAAGTAGGCATCGTTGTTCACCATGTACTTGCCGATCACGTAAGAGAAGTCTGCCTGCAGGGTCAGGCCCTTCCATCCACCGGAGAGGCTGAAGCCACCATTGATGGGAGCGTAGAGCTTCTTGCCGGTGTTTTGGGTAAGAGCGGCCTCTTCATATTTCTTGGTGGTCTCCACGCAAGTCTTTTCGTCGGGGTTGCTGCCTGCCTTATACCACATGGGCGCACCATCCTCGGGGTCTACGCCAGCGTAGATAGGCATGTAGAACATAGGAGCCTCACCCACGACATAGGCGGTCAGGTAATTTGACATCTCCCAGCGGTTGCGTCCGTCGAACAACTCGGTTACCTTCTGTGCGTTGTAGTTGAAGGTGGTGCTGAAACGCAGGAAGTAGTCCTTGTGCTTCAAGATATCCACGCCCAGGTTGATATCGATACCTTGGTTCTCCAGTCCACCCACGTTGCGGTAGAGGGAGGAGAAACCAGTGGTGTAGGGATAGGGAACGGCCATCAGCATGTCCTTGGTCTGGCGGTGGTAGTACTGGATGTCGAAGTCGATCATGTCGAGTACGCGGCCAGAGAGACCCACGGTGAAGAGCTGCTGTTTCTCCCAAGTGAGGTCATCGTTCAGAGGCTGGCTCATGTGCAGGGCGGGGTTGTCGCCATAGTTGGTCATGGTGCCATACGTCCTCAACCAGGTGTAGTCACCGATTCCCGCGTTACCCTGGGTACCGTAGCTCACCTTCAAGGAGAGATCGTTGAGCCAGTTCACGCCTTGCAGGAACTTCTCTTTCTTCACTTTCCACATGGCGCCTGCTGCCCAGAACGTACCCCAGCGGTTGTTCTTGCTGAAGCGGGAGCTGCCGTCAGTACGCAGCGAGAAGTCAACGAAGTATTTCTCTGCCCAGTCGTAGTCGATGCGGCCGAAGAAAGAGAGGAACTTGCTGGCCGAAGCGTCCTCGCTCATTTTGAAGGAGGCTTGCGTTCCGTTCTGCAGGTTCATCAGGCGGTCATCATACTGGCCTGTGGATTGCGCGGAGAAAGTGTCGTAGTTGCTATCCGTTCCCTCCTGGCCCAACAATACCGTGAAGTGATTGTCCTCGGCGATACTGAAGCGGTACTCGGCGGTGTTGGTGATGGTGTGGGTGTACTGGTAAGCGGAAGCCTTGTACTTCAAGCCAGAGCCACCTACGTAGTCAGAAGAGGGATAGGCCAGGTAGTTGTCACGCATGAAGATGATATCGGTACCTATACGCGAGGTGATGGTCAAGCCCTTGATGGGGGTCAGCGTCAAGAAGAAGTTGCCGTTCATGAAGTAACGGGAAACCGTCTCGGGTGCACTGTCCATCACGTATTGGGGGTTATACGCTCTAAAAGGATAGTATTGCAAAGGCTCTCCAGTCTCGGGGTCGTGGCTGGGGTAGAGGGGGTTCAGCAAGTATGACAGACCTCCGTCTATGTAGCTGGAGACTCCGCTAGAGTTACCCCATGCGGGGTTTTGTATGTTCTTGTCATAAGACAGGTTGACATTCAAGCCGAACTTCAACCAGTCCTTGGGACGGCCATTCAGGTTGGTGCGCACGGTGTAGCGGTCGTATACGTTGCCCACGGTGGTACCTCTCTGGTGGAACTGGGATGCGCTCACCATGTAGGCCAGTCTGTCGCTACCGCCTTCGAACGTGATATCGTTTTGCGTCTGCGGATTGTTGAACTGCTGGTATATCTCATACCACTTGGTGTTGTAGCGGTAGCCCTGGTCATCGTAAGTCTGCTTCAAGTAAGCGGCACCTTGGCCACCCGTGTAGTAATCGGCGAAACCGGAGTCGAGCCAGAAGTTGTACAGCTCGTCACCGCTCATCATGTTCTCGTAGAGTCCCTTGTCGGCCAGGGTAGACCAACCATACTGGGTACGGAAGGTGACGGAGGCCTTGCTGTTGTAAGAGCCGCCCTTCGTGGTCACGTAGATGACACCATTGGCGGCGCGGGAACCGTAGATGGAGGTAGCGGAAGCATCCTTCAACACGGACACGCTCTGGATATCGTTGGGGTTGATAGCCATCAGCGTGCGGCTGGTGGAAGGAATACCGTCTATCACGTAAAGAGGCGTGGAGCTGGAGCCCAAAGAGCCTACACCATGAAGGGTGACTGAGGCTGCGTTATCTCCTGCCACACCGCTGGAGGACAAGACGGACAAACCTGCCACCTGACCTTGCAAGGCATCGAGCACGGAAGCGGAAGGAGCGTTCTTCAACTTGTCGGAGCCTACCGTGGCAACAGAGCCAATCACGGTGCCCACCTTACGGCCTGTACCATAACCCACCACCACGAGGTCTTCCAAGGTCTGTGAGTCGGCGGCCAGTTCGATTCGCATACCGGGCTTCGCGCTGACGGTCTGCGTCTGCATGCCCAGGTAGCTTATCACCAGTTTCTTGCCCGCTGGCACTGAAATAGAGAAGTTACCGTTGATGTCTGTCACGGTACCTGTTTTCGTGCCCTCCACCAGGACGGATGCGCCAATCACTGGCTCGCCATCGTCTGCGGAGGTCACGGTTCCATTGACTTGTGTCTGTGCCAAGGCCACTCCCATGCTCAGGAACAGCCCGGCGATAAACATCATGAGTCTTTTTTCCATAAATCTCTCTCTTTTTAAATCTCTGAAAATAATTGTTAATAACTCTTCCATACTTTCCCCAATCGCGCGGATTAGGGATGATAGGAAATCGGTACTTTACCCCGCCGATTTTGATGAAATCACATTGAAAAAGTCCCGGTTATCGGGATTCAGGATGCGGTATGGAAAGGGGAAGCTAACAATTTGAAAGGGACATATGTTTTGTGCACGGCAAACGCGTATCCGTTACCGCAAGGCAGACCAACAGCCAATTACTCTCCATATTGAGCCTAAGGCAAGATTCGACAAATCATACAATAATAATCCGCCATTTGACGCGATAGATTTCCGCCATTTCCTACAATGAAAATCCGCCAAATAGTACAATTGCATCTCGTCAATTTTGTATAATCCCAAATCGCATTAGACCGCCCCAGGTTCTTTTCCCTTTCTTGTGGGATACTCTTTGGACATCTCCGCACCTTCCACGAACGAGGCATATCTCCATCATTGACAAGCGACCCATAGGCTCGCGGATGGCTGTCTTATACTGACATAGGTAGACACATTTATAAGTAATAACTAAATGTGTCTACCTATGTCAGTATAAGACAACTGGGCACTTGGCATAGTGGTCAACTAATCACTCCCAAGGGCCCCACCTCGTCACTCCGAAAGATGAAGGAGCTATGGTTCATGCTCCCTCACGTGGTGCCACTTCATGATTTATTCCCCGAAAAAAATCGGGGAATAAGTTGCTTAATCTCCGAAAATGGACTATATTCGCGTAAAAAACAGGATGATTTACCTTCACGACTATGACCATTGGTGGGAATTCCGCTATGACTCCGCACGGCTTCTCCCCTTGCTCGGTTCTGTCAGGGCCAAGCAGGGGAAAGTATTGGGCGGCATGTCCGCCATGGGGTTCTCGATTCGGGAAGAGGCCCAACTGCAGACGTTGTCCTCGGAGCTGGTACATTCCTGGAGCATTGAGGGGGAGAAACTGGACATGATGGAGGTACGCTCTTCCATCGCGCGACGCTTGGGCATGGAAGTGGCGGGGCTTCCACCTTCCACCCGCTACGTGGAAGGCGTGGTCGAGATGTTGCTGGACGCTACTCACCATTATGCAGACCCCCTCACGGAAGCGCGCCTTTTCGGTTGGCACAACACGCTTTTCCCCACGGGCATGAGCGGACTTTATCGCATAGAGGTGGGTAAGTATCGGACGGGGGAGATGCAAGTGGTCTCGGGTGCCATGGGACATGAGCGCGTACATTATCAAGCTCCTTCCCCCGACCGTATTCCCGGTGAGATGAGGCGTTTCCTGGATTGGGTCAACGCACCCGCCCGGACAGACCCTGTGCTGAAGTCAGCCATCGCTCATTTGTGGTTTGTCACCATTCACCCTTTTGACGACGGGAACGGGCGTATTACCCGTGCCATTACCGACATGCTGTTGGCCCGCGCCGAGGACAATCCTCACCGCTTTTACAGCATGTCCATGGTCATCAAGCAGCACCAACGTGAATACTACGATGTCCTGGAGCGGACACAAAGGGGCGATGGGGATATCACGGAGTGGCTGACATGGTTCTTGCTCACGCTAGACAAGGCGTTGGATGCCGTGGAGGGCACTTGCTCCCGGGTCAGGCAAAAGTCCCTGTTCTGGGAGCGGCATCGGGACAAGGTTTTCAATGAGCGGCAACGGAAGCTCATCAACCTGCTGCAAGAGGACTTCTACGGTAAACTTACCACTGGTAAATGGGCCAAGATAGCGAAATGTTCTCCAGATACCGCATTGAATGACATCAAGGACTTGGTCGCCAAGGGCATACTTGTCAAGGGAGAAGGAGGCGGAAGGAGCACCCACTACCTGCTGGCGGAACAGTCATAAGTTGTTAGAAAACCTCTCGCAAACCACTTGCTCTCTGCTTGCGGTCGACGTGCTACAGCGCATCGCTACATTACCGGGTGTGGATATTCGTGTCAACAACTCCCTTCTACCAACACAACTGTTTGCCATCATTCTCGCAAATAACTTTTCACCCCGATTCTGTAGCGGCGCGCTGTAGCACGCCGTTATCCGTCCCGTGAGGCAAAACACAAACAACAGCCACTTGCCCTCTATTCGTAACCGACGCGCCATAGAGTTGGTTGAGAAACACGCAAGCCTTACGCGCGCGTACATTATTATATATATGCGCACGCGTAAGGGGCGTGGGGATGAAAGAAAGGGGAAATGGAAAAAATGCATAAAACTAAAAAGGTGAGAAAACCTTTCGTTTCCTCACCTTTTCACTATCTTGTCTCCTCATTTCTTGACAAACTTCTTGCCGCCGCTTATGTACAAGCCCTTAGGCAGGCGTGACTCATCGATGCCCACATAACGGCCGTCGATGGTGTAAATCCTGTTGTCTGTGGCCTTGTTGCCAGCCGCTTCCTCTTCCAGGGTTATGCCCTTGATGTCCGTAGTCGCATTGCCCGTTACTTTGACCTCATCGAGGAAGAACTGGGTATCTGCCGAGAACGTCAGACTTATGGAGCCATCGCCTTCGATATCGGCCGTGTATCGAGTGAAACTGCCCATCTTAAGGTCTGCCTTGGTGCCGCTCAGCTTGGCATTGCCGCTTACGGCGATGTTCATGGTGGGCGAAGAAACACCAGAGACAAGTGCCGCCGCCATGAACGTCAGCGTGGCCTGGCCGTTTATCGTGAACGTGGGCGTGGTGGCTTGGCTATCGAACATGCCGCACTGGCTGGCTCCGCCGCCATCTCCTGTCCATCCTTCGTTGTCAGTACTCAGCGTGCCCTTGCCCAGGTTAGCTGGTATGTTGATGAAATTTCCGTCGTTACCGCCTCGACCCGAGCATTTATCGAACGACTCGTAGAGTAGTGGCCTTGCGTCTATCACGCTGAAGGAGAAACTCACGGTGCCATCGTCGTTCTGCACGATGTTGGTCACGGGCTTGTTCATATAGTATGAGCCGTCAGCCTGCTTGGCATACACCTCAGCCGCTGGCGATGTCTCGTTGGTCAGGCTGTTGTTGTCTCCGTTGGGCCATACATCTCCGGCCACGTTCGCCAAAGACGTGTAGAAATTGTTGTCGGCTGGTATCACGGTGCATCGCTGGTGGTCTGGGGCATCGTTGGGCTTGTTATTGTACCACGCTGCCTCGTTGTAGTCAACGTGCGTGATGAGCAGGCCGCTGCCTGGCAAGCCTGCATCCCACAGGCCGGATTGCTGCCTGTTTTCCAGGATGTAGTATTCATCAGGGTTGGCATCGCAACGTATCAGGTAGGCCTCACCGCCTTTCTCTATGCTTTTCAGCCCCTCCACGTGCGTGGCTTCGGTCAGTTCGACGGGTTGATACCAGCCTATCTGCATGCGCTCAAAGCCCGTATAGCAAGCAGGGTGGAAGCTGTCACCGTTGTAACTGCCCTGATCCATCAGGTCCCATAAGTTCATGCCATATCCGCCCGAATAGTCTGTGTCGTACAGGTCGGCAAGGCCAAGGCAGTGGGAAAACTCGTGGCAAATGGTGCCTAGGCCGTCAATCTTTGTGCCAGTGATGACATACTGGTTTCCCTGCACGCTGTACACGGGCTGCAGCTCGCAACTGCACGCGTAATCGAACACGCGCACGCCGTCGAACGTCAAGTAGTCGTCGCCTGCCTCGTTGGCCACGGCCGACTTGTGTGGCCATACCGTGTCATCGCCTCCTCCGTTGGCTTGTCCCAGCCCGGCGTAGATGAAAAACACTTGCTCCACCTGTCCATCGCCGTTCCAGTCGTATTTCGAGAAGTCCACTTCATCGTCAACTGAGTTGAGCGCATAGCGCCACATCTCCGCAATGTTGGCATCTTGGCTTGGACTATCCCCTCCGTAATAAGCATATCCCTCGGGCATCATCACGGGTCCGGCCACGTCGAATGTCAGGTTGAACTGTCCCTTGCTCTGATCGCGGAAGTAGTCGTTCACCGAGCCCACAAAACCCACGGGGTCGGTAAAGCCAGGCTCGTTAAGTATCCGCTGGTACAGCTCGGGGGAGCCGCTGGTGAACCGCATGTCAGGGAACTCTATCAATATCACCAGTCCTTTCTTGTCTCCAGTGTAAGGCGAAGCGGCCTGCGTGGCTCCGCGCCGTGGTGCTTGGCTGCGCCCAGTGCTCGGCATGGCCTCCTGGCGCAAGGCCTCGGCTTTCTCCTTGAGTGCCGTCATGTCAGCGACCACATACCTGTCTGTCGCCGCGTTCCTCACAAAGCGTCGGCCATCCTCGGCCTGCCAGTAGTTCAGGAACTCGTCGCCGCGCAGCTCAACCCTCACCTTCGAGCCATCGACCAGCGTCACCGTGCGCCACTGTCCACGCTTGGCAGGCACGGCCATGGCGCACACCGCGGCCAGCGTTAATGCGATAAGAGTAAACGTTTTCTTCATAAATCAAGGTGATTTAAAGGTAAAAAGGATGAAGCCTAGACATCCGTTGTCCTGACTCCATCCTTTTCTGTTAATGTAATGTGTTATTATTTGCGGTTAAGCTTGACATTTTTGTTCAGCTGGAATGCCTTGGCATTCTTCCTTGACATTTCCATCTTCTTTGCCTTCAAAGAACTGCTTGCCAACAACTTGGGATTTGCCTTGATGGTCATCCTGTTGCCATAGGCCTTGGCAGCCTTAGCCGCTTTTGCCTTTGCCTGTGCACTTGCAGCTGAGGGCAGCGTCAAGAGAGGAGTTTCCTCTTCTGAAGCATAATACATAGATCCAGTGCCTGTCAAGACATAGCGCAGCTCTTGGGCATCAAAGGTAATCACGCCGTCCTTCAGATAGCCTTTTATCATGCCCGATGCCTTCAAGTCGGCGAAGGAGTATCCCTGGTCAATCCCATAACCTCCATTTGACATGATATAGATATCCCCGAACTGACCGGCGGTGATACCTGTGGGCTGCATCTGCATATATACAGCGTCGGGGTCAGAGGCGTTGATGATTATGTTGTAGCTTGAAGAGGCATCATAACTAAAGTAGCTTCCGTAGGGATTGACCTCAGGGTCATAAGGTGACAGCAAGCGATAAACGCCAGGCGTGGTCGTGCTCTCCTGCACGGTTACGGGATAATTGATGGCAGGAGCAGGCGCACCGGTCTCACTATCAGACAAGAAGGTGCAGAGTATGTAGTCCGTGTAAAGGCCTGTGCCGATTGAGGTCCACTCGCTCGGGCCAAGTGTAAACTCGAACGTTGCGGCATTATAAGCCTGCATCTCGCCTTCCGCATATCCGATGGCGATCATCGTGCAGGTGCCGCTGTATTTGCAAGGAATGCGAACCTCGCCACTTTCGGTCACGGTAGTGGTCTCCACCGCTCCCGACATAATCTGGGACAATGCGGCGTTCACGTCATTGCCTTCAACCACAGCCACCTTTGCTTCCTCGATGTCCGCGCCAAGAGTCACATTGCCCATCGCGAAGCTTTCGCCGTCCGCGCTTGAGAACGCACCGAGATAGCTAACATTCACGCTGTAGTCTTTCGGGTTGTAGCCGGGGAAAGTGATGGTGATATTGGCTCCCATAGATGAATATTGGCCTCCGTATAGTCCTTCAGCTGTATTGCTAATCAGGAACGGAAGCAGTTGAATTGTTCCAGGTAAACCATTATCTTGCCAAGCCGTAACTCGACAGTTAGCATTGTCAGCCTCACCACCTTGTAACATTCCAGGATACCAAATCTCTGCGGGTACACCATAGCCAGTATCTATGCCAGTAGAGCATTCATCAAAATAAACAAGCCCATCTTCTTGCACAGCTTCACCTGTAAGGGGATGTGTGTCACCTGCCTTCAATACATAAAGTTGTAGATATTCAGAACAAGCCGACGCATCTCCCGAATTTTCCATCGAGTATTCATCATACGGATGCATGATACGTATCAATCGCGGATCATTCTGATTTTGTAAAAACTCTACATCTACACTCTCTATCCCAAGAACTGAACCAAAATAGGTGTCGCTAAACTTGCCCGTGCCTATCGACACATACGGCGAAGGCATACCTGCGCTGAACGAGTAGGAAGAGTTGCCATAAGGCGTGGTGTAGTCAACATCGGCAATGGCTATCGTCACGTCGTTGAACACGTCATACTCCAGCTTGGTGGGATCATAGCTTACGGGGATGGACACCTCGTCCTCGCCGTCCGCGAAGCTGACGGATGACGGAATGGAATAAATTCCGCTCGCGTCATCGATGGTGAGGTTTACGGTCAGCTCGCCGTCTGTCTTGATACGGTTCAGACTTACGTTGAAGCTGCTCTCGGTATCGCTGATGTTCTGGGTGGAAGCCAGTGCGTTGCTGAAATACACCTGCTCACCTTCCACCGTGGCCGCGGTGTACTCGTACTCTTCGGTACACGACCCCAGAGTGAGGGCCGTGACCGCGAGCAGCAGCGTCGTGAAAAGATTATGTATTTTGTTCATTGTTTTGTTGGTTTATAGTATTGTACCATTTTCATTCTCCTGCGCTTGCGCTTGACCAACGCGTGTAGCAGTCACTGGGGTCAGGATTGTTGTGAAGATAAACTCCTGCGTTACCCGTGTCCTCATATCCTTCTATCACCCAGTTCATCCATGCGGCACGTGTGGTTGTGTTGAAAGTCTCAGTAGGAAGGTGGTTCGTGCCTTCATAGCCGCGGACGCAAGGGATGTCAAGACGCTTGATGTCGAAGAATGCTTGACCCTCGCCCCACAGCTCGATGCGTTTCTGGAATACGATTTCCTCCACTACATCATCGGTAGAGTTGGCTGCGCATGTATATTGGGGGTCACGATTTGAGCGCATGAAGCTTTCTATCAGCTGCTTGCCACGTGCGGCATCCTGATGTGCGGCAGCTTCGGCCTCGATGAAATACATCTCCTCGACACGCATCAACGGATAAGCAGTCTCGCCACCCACACTGAAGTCATTTACGTTACCGCCTGCGGGACGGAACTTGAGTGAAGAGTAATCTGCAAGCTCAGCACCTATTTCCGGGTCACAGTAAGTGTTCTGCCCATCCAAGGCCGAACCTGCCGGAGCCTTCCACATCAACTTGCGCCAGTCTGTGTTGCTAAGACGTTCGTACATATTGCGGTCAAGCATGATGTTGCAACCAGCACCTGGGCCTGAATAGCCCCAAGACGTTTCACAACTTGCGAATGATATCCAGTTCTGCAGGTTGCTCACCATGGTTTCCTGCGTAATTTGTATGCCCCACATCCACTGGCTCAGGTCGTTGAAACCCGTGGTCACGCTCAATGCCGCATTCTCAGTCATAGGCACTGAGCTGCTGTTGTCAATGGCGAGCCTTGCGTACTTTTCCGCATTGGGGTAGTCCTCTATCCACATGTAAAGGCGAGCGTAGAGTCCGTAAACACAGTCAAGATGAGGCATTGACTTGTTGCTCATGGTGAAGTACTTGATGTATTCCTCTGCTTTTTGCAGGTCGCCAAGTATGAACGCTGCCATCTCCTCGCGTGTGACGCGAGGATTGTTGCGAGCCATTTCCGAGTCTGTATTCTCATCGACGATGGGCACGGTCAGGTTAAGCACGTTGTTGCCATCACTGTTGACCTCGCTTGTGCCGTCAGTCGGCAGGTACTCGTATTCACGTGCCATGTCGAGGTAGAACATCGCACGATAAGCATATGCCACGCCGAGATAACCAAGAAGATCGTCGCTTGCCGTCTCAGGATCTACCGCGCGGATAAGACTGTTTGTCGTGTTTATGCACTTTGTCTGGAATGTCCAAAGATACTGTGCGAACACCATGCCTGTACCTTGCAAACGGTTTTCTCCCCAAGCATAGTATTGGTTGTAGCCGACAGGGTCGGCGGTGGCGAGGTCTTGGGTCATGATGTCACGTATGTGCATAATTGAAGCGTATCCATAGTCCCAGTCCCAACGGGAGGAGAAGATGTTTTTCTGCAGGTTTGCTGGTATACCGTTGAGCATGCCCTCAATAGCCGTCTCAGACGCGCCAACCTGTTCTGTAGTGGCACTGTCTGTAGGGAATGTCTCTTCAATGCAGCTTGACAGCGAGAGCATGGAAGCCGCGGCGAAGATGATTCCTATCTTATATTTATTCAGTTTCTTCATTTTCTTCTTTGCTTTTTCACGTGTTTGATTTTAGAAAGTCACAGTGATACCACCTGATATGGTACGTATCGGAGAGTATGTCGAAGTGCTTGTGGCACCCGTGATGCTCTGACGAGGATCAAGACCCTGGCGCTTTGACCACAGCCAAAGGTTTGAACCGCTCACATACACGCGTACATTAGTGAGGTACAGCTTGGAGACGAAACTCTTGGGAAGGGTGTATCCAAGGTTTACGTTTTGCAAGCAGAGGTAAGACGCACTGGTGAGGAAGCGGTCGCTGCTCTGTGCCATGTCATCGTAGTTGGCCATCAGGATAGGAATGTTGCTGTTGACATTGTCCTTCGACCATGCGTTCAAGATGTCCGTATGGAACGCCATGCCACGTGTGCCGGCCATAGAGCTGGCATAGCCTGAATCGTAAACTTTTCCGCCGAGCTGGTAGGTGAAGTCCACAGACAGGTCAAATCCCTTGTAAGAGAATGTGGTGCCGAAACCTCCGTAAGCCCAAGGCAGAGCGGAGCCGCAGAGGTAGTCGGTAGCCTCGCTGACCTTCGTAGTCTTCTTCTTGCCTATGACGATTGGGTTGCCGTTCTTGTCTTGTACGACTTGCCCGTCATCTCCTACTTGGTATTCATCCTGCCAGTAAAGAGCCTTTCCGTTGTCGGGGTCAGCTGGATTTTCTGCGTTATAGTACACTCCGGCGTATTTCTTGGTGTACCATGTGTACATAGACTCTCCCTCACCATAGAAATAGGTCCCGTCTTTATATCCGCGCACGCCTTCAGATGTGGTTTCACTCTTGTTCTCCTCGGGCATTGACGTTATCTTGTTTTTATATGCGGTGAAGTTCAAGTTCAAGCCCCATTCAAAATCCTTGTTGCGTATGATCGTGCCGTTCAACTCAACCTCCACACCTTGGTTGCGCATGTTGCCAATGTTGTCGTATGTTGACGTGTAACCAGACGATGGGGGCATGGTGAACAGGGTGAGCATGCCGCTAGTCTTGCGGAAGAAGTATTCTACGGAACCAGACAGCCTTCTGTTGAACAGGGAGAACTCAACACCAGCGTTGAAGTTCGCGTTTTTCTCCCACGTAATGTCTTCATTGCCTTTTATGCTTGACGGCGTGAGCGACACCTGACCATCGTTGCTGCTGATGGAGTAGCGGTCTGTATAAAGGAAATTAGGGATGTTGTCGTTACCCTGCTCTCCATAAGAGGCCTTGATCTTCAGCTCGTCAACCCAAGGAGCTTTGAACCACTTTTCCTTGCTCAATATCCATGCCGCGCCAAACGACCAGAAGTTACCCCAACGGTGGTCGGGATGGAAACGGGAGGAGGCATCACGACGGAAAGAAACCGAACCGAAATACTTTTGGTCATAGTTGTACTGCGCACGCCCGAACCATCCTTCTGTATTATAGTCGGTTGTGTAAGAGCCAGGCTCACCATTGGTGATGGCACCTGCCAATTCTATGTTGTCAAGTGAGAATATCTGTGTCTTGCTACCGTAAAGAACATAGTCACGGCTTCTATAGTACTCATGTCCGAGCATCACCTCGACATCATGCTCGCCGAACAAGTGATGCCAATTGAGGATTTGCTGATAGTTGTAAGCCCAAGTGCGGTAATGTTGTACAGAGACACTTCCTCCGTAGTTGGCCGACTGTCCGAAAATGTTCTGTCCAAGGCTGTTGGTACGCTGCTCGTTAAGGATGACCGTGTTATTGGTCGTGAACGTAAAGTCTTTCAGGAAATGTATCTCCGCGAAGCCTGTGCCGTTGAAGCTGTTGCCTTCATATTGTTCGGTGCTAAGCAGAATGTCGCTCAATGGGTTTGCCTGGGCATAAATCGGGCGTACCAAGCCGTTTATTGAACCATCACCATAATCGTAGCTCGGCATTCCAGTAGTCTGGTTTATCACGATATTGCCCGAAGCGTCACGTATGTACATTGGGAATATGGGGGCCATTGAGCGCAAGTTGAAGAGGTTGCCTGAACTAGCGGCGCTCTCATCGCCTAGATACTGACTGTTATAGTGGGCGTAGCTGAAATTGCCGCCAATCTTTATCCACGGGCGTATTTGGTAATCGCCCTTGAGTCGTGTGGTCAAGCGCTTGTAGTCGCTCTTTACCGTAATACCCTCGTTGTCAAGATAGTTAAACGACATGTAGAACGAGCCTTTGTCGTTGCTGCCGTTGGCAGTCACAGAATATTCTTGGCGCAATCCATTCTGGTAAGCCTCATCGGCCCAGTTGTCAGGGCGTATGTAGTATATGTTGCCGTCAGGCCCCGTTACATAACTGCCGAGCGTGGCGTTAGGATTGAGCCTGCCGTTGCTTCCTATGAGGTTCTGTCCAGTAGGAACGGTGAACACGTTGTAGCCCAAGCCATAGTTGGCATCGTTTATCAAGTGCTGGCTCGCCCATGATGCGGCTGCCGAAGCACCAAGGCCGAGGCCTACGCCAGATTTGTCCAATGCGTAATTGTCCAAAGCCTGATACCACAACTCGTAATATTTGGCGGGGCTTGTGACATATTCGTAGTCAGGTATGGCGCGTGAGTTAGAACCCCACTTGGCGTCAACCGTTATGCTGCTGGTACCTTGGCGACCGCTCTTGGTGGTGACAATGATTACGCCATTGGCACCGCGCGCGCCATAAAGGGCAGCCGAAGCGGCGTCTTTCAGCACCGTCATCGAAGCGATATCGTTGGGGTTAAGCGTGTTCATGTCACCCTCGAAAGGAGCACCGTCAAGGATAATCAAGGGGTTCTGGCCGACGCTTGAACTCATCGTGCTGATACCACGCACGCGTATCTGGAAGTCACTATTACCAGGCTGGCCACTTGACGCATTTATTTGCACACCAGATACCTTACCCGTCAAGGCCTGAAGGGGATTGGAGTCTGCGGTCTTTTTAATTTCAGCGTTGTCAAGCACTGATGCAGAGCCTGTGAAAGCCGACTTGGTGGTAGTACCATAGGCCACCACCATCACCTCGTCCAGGCTGTGGCTGTCTGTCTGTAAGACAATGCGAAGGTTGCGACCCGCCTTCACCTTCTGGGTTTCCATGCCGAGGTAGCTCACCACGAGCGTGCTGCCGGCGGGTGCGCTCAGCTGGAAGTTGCCGTTGATGTCAGTCACGGTGCCCGTTTTCGTGCCTTCCACACGGATGGATGCGCCAATCACTGGCTCGCCATCGTCTGCGGAGGTCACGGTTCCATTGACCTGTGTCTGTGCCAAGGCAACTCCCATGCTCAGGAACAGCCCGGCGATAAACATCATGAGTCTTTTTTCCATAAATCTCTCTCTTTTTAAATCTCTGAAAATAATTGTTAATAACTCTTCCATACTTTCCCCAATCGCGCGGATTAGGGATTCCTTTATTCACTTTCGCGCGGGTAAGTTCACTTCCGTGCGGTTTATTTCGTTTTCCTGCGGTAGCTGCTCTATAGAACACTTGGCAAGTCTTAATAGCGCTTTCATAACACCTCCTATTTACCATGAATTCAACGAGAAATTGTAGAGACGCATTCTTGCGTCTCGGCAAACCGCCAGTCCTTCGCAAGTGGCGATTTTATTCAGCCATCTTGCCTGCTGAGACGCAAGAATGCGTCTCTACACTTTGACAATAATAGATTATATGAATATCCTCAATTCCCCCAACAGGAAATAAGAAGCATTTTTATGGTAAACCTCCGCCTTCAAAGTATCCTTGCTTCTATGGCCAAGTATTATTGGATACTTCACTATTTATCCTTGCTTCTATCGCGGTTGAAGCATAGTTTCATTTGCAAGGGAGTAATTGGGCAAAATGCGGATATTCATTATAGATTATGCGCGCAAGATGAGATTCGTCGAACTCACGTTATTTACCGTATTGGCGTTGACGCAAAGAGAATGTAAAAAATCATTTTGTCGCTCAGTTGGGCGATTGCCCTTGCGCTTATCAGTTTAAAAGCCCCTTTCCTTATCATTTTTATTCTATTTCATGGTTCTATCTTCTAAATCATCGCATATTTATGCAATATCACCGAAAAATCATTTGTTTATTTTAGTAAAAATGCAATTTCTTTATAATAAATTTGGCATATTCGCAAATAATACTTAATTTTGCCGCCGTAAATGCTGATTGGGTTTTAATTTTTTATTAGAATTCATCCCTAATCCGCGCGATTGGGGAAAAGGTATAAACGTTTATTAACAATTATTTTTCAGTAAAAAGAGAGAGATTTATGGAAAAAAGACTCATGATGTTTATCGCCGGGCTGTTCCTGAGCATGGGAGTGGCCTTGGCACAGACACAAGTCAATGGAACCGTGACCTCTGCTGACGATGGCGAGCCAGTGATTGGCGCATCCGTCCTGGTGGAGGGCACAAAGACAGGTACCGTGACTGACATCAACGGTAACTTCCAGCTGAGCGCACCCGCCGGCAGCACGCTCGTGGTGAGCTACCTCGGCATGGAAAGCCAAAAGGTAAAAGCCGGCAACAACCTGAGCATCGCCTTGCATTCCGACAGCAGGAGCTTGGACGAAGTAATCGTGACAGGTTATGGTACTTTCAAGAAATCATCGTTTACCGGTGCGGCCAGCACGATGGACGCCACCAAGTTGGAGGACTTGCCCGTAGTCTCATTGACGGATAAGTTGGCGGGAAGCATTCCTGGTGTGCAGGTGACCTCCTCTTCAAGTTCTCCTGGTGCCGTGGCCAGCATCCGCATCAGAGGTATGGGCTCCATCAACGCAGGCAACGACCCCTTGTTCGTGATAGACGGAACGCCCGTCAACTCGGGTGACATCAGCGAACTGGGATCAAGCTATAATGACGCAGGAACGGACATTCTCGCTTCCATCAACTCCAACGACATAGAGTCCATGACCGTCATCAAGGACGCGGCGGCCGCTTCCCTCTATGGTTCTCGCGCCGCCAATGGTGTTATCGTGATTACCACCAAGAGTGGAAAGGCAGGAAAGACCCACGTAGATTTCAGGAGCGATTGGGGCTTCTCTGACATGGCCGTAGATTATCGTCCCACGCTGAACGGAGCAGACCGCAGAGAACTGCTGTCTTTGGGATTGAAAAACTATGCCTTGGACAATGGCAAAAGCACTGAAGACGCAGTGGCTTACGCCGACAGCAACATAGACAATTATGCGGCCATGCCCACAGGTGGCTATACGGACTGGAAGGACTTGCTCTTCAAGACGGGCAACCACGCCAACTACCAAGTAAGCCTCTCGGGAGGTAGCGACAAGACTCGCTTCTACACCTCTTTGGCCTACACCAAGCAGGAGGGCATCGTGGCCAACCAGGGATTGGAAAGATTTACTGGCAACGCCAACATCACCCACTCTTGGGGCAGATTCACGTTGCGCTTTACCTCCCTGCTTTCCAAGATGAACCAAGACATGGCCAATGAGGGAACCTCTTATGATGGTGCGCTGCTCAACTATACCATGGCGCAAAACCCATCTTCCACTCCCTATGACGAGGAAGGCAACCTGAACAACGGTTGTGGACTCTTCGGGGTCAATCCCCTGTTCGAGCAACAACACAGCAAGGACAGGAACGTGCTGAAGAGGGCATTCAACACCCTGCAAGTGACCTACAACATCTGGGACAAGCTGAACCTGAGCGAGAAAATAGCCTACGACTTCACCGAGGGACAAGAGGACGTGCTCTGGGACAGGTACTCCAACAACGGAGGACCTGGAGGTGTCATGCAACGCGTAAAGAACGGTTACAACACCTTGAACACCCAAACCCAGCTTACCTATATCAACGATTTCGGCAACCATCACGTAGACGCTTTGCTGGGCTTTGAGACCGAAGAGTACAACTACAGCTTCAACTATCTCGTGGGACAAGACTATCCTGGCAACCAGTATGAACTTAGCCTCGCGGGAACAACGAGTGCCCAGTCTGATAAGGTCACCTCGAAAATGACCTCCTTCCTGGGACGTGTAGACTATGATTATGCCGACAAGTATTACGCTGGCGCAAGCTATCGCCTGGATGGCAGCTCCCGTCTAGCCCGTGACAACCGCTGGGGAAGCTTCTGGTCTGTATCCGCCGCATGGCGTTTCGCCGCGGAGAAATTCATGAGTGCCGTTTCTGATGTCATCACGGACGGTAAGATACGTGTGTCATATGGCGTAAACGGCACCCAGCCCTCTGATGCCTATGGCTACATGAACTTGTTCAACTATGGCATAGGCATCAATTACGGAGGAATCGCGGGAGGAGCTGTCACCTCTATCGGAAATCCCGACCTGAAATGGGAAAAGAACAAAAGTTTCAACATTGGCTTGGACATGACATTCTTTAACCGCCTCTCGCTGACCTTCGATTACTATAACCGAACCACGTCAGACCTGATTTATGACATGCCCATGTCTGCCGTGCCAGGCTTCGTGCAAGATGAGACACCCAGCGTGCCCTACAATATTGGTTCGTTGGTGAACAAGGGATTTGAGCTGACTTTGACTTCCACCAACTTCCGCACTAAGGATTTTGACTGGACCACCTCCTTGAACCTGGCGCACAACAGCAACAAGGTAGACAAGCTCACCGGCACGGAGAACGAGGTCATCAGCGGCATCTTGATACATCGCGTGGGAGAGCCTTACTATTCCTACTATATGTATGAGTACGCAGGCGTGGACCGCGAGACGGGCGCAGAGCTTTACTACATCAACGACGGCACGGAGAACGCCCGAAAGACCACGAGCGACGTGAGCAAGGCCAACCGCGTCATCGTGGGCAACCACGAGGCAACCATCGAGGGAGGCCTCACCAACACGTTGCGCTGGAAGTTCATCGACCTGGGCTTCACGTTCACGTTCTCATTGGGAGGCGACGCGGTGGATTACGCCACCTGGCAGCACAGCAATGGCGACAGCTACCTGTACCAAGGAGCCGTGCCCAGCTACTACAAGGCGGCAGACACCTGGACTCCCGAGAACAAAGATGCCAAGTTGCCAAAATTCCAATATGGCAACACGGGCCAGATGTCCTCGCGCTGGTTGATGCCCACGGACTACCTTCGCCTGAAGACGTTCACCCTGGGCTTCTCCGTTCCCACACGCTATCTGCAAACCGTCGGCTTAAGCAAGGCCAGGATTTACTTCTCCGCCTCCAATTTGCTGACCTGGAAGTCTGATGACTTGCTGGTAGATCCTGAGATGCCTGTAAGCGGAGTATGTACGCTAGAGACACCCGCCTTGAGAACATTGACTTTTGGTGTGGAAATAGGTTTTTAATCAAATAAAGAACGAGATATGAAAATGAATATATTCAATTCCTTGTATAAGACAGCTTTCGCCCTGGCCATGGCTGCCAGTCTTACCGCTTGCGGCAATGATTGGCTGGACGAATTTCCCGCTAGCGGCGTAGACCAGGAGCAAGCCATCACTTCCTCGGAGTCGCTGGGCACCGCCCGCGTGGGCTTGTATGCCGCATTGAAAGGCAACTCCACTAACGTGGATTATTATGCTCGCACGTTCTTTGTCTATGGCGACGTGCGTGGAGAGGACATACAGTACAACCCCGTGACGGGCAGCAACCGCGGCTCCATGTACTATTACCAGACTTACTCCACCGCCAGCAACTTTAGCAGGGACTACACCCCGTGGCAATCTCCTTATATGGTAATCAGCCGCGCCAACCTGATGCTGGATGCCATAGAGCAGGGACGCATCTCCGACCAAGCGGAGAACGAAGCTCTGGTAGCCCAATATGAAGCGGAGGCATTGACGCTGCGTGCGCTTGCCTTGTTCGACATGGTGCGTGTCTACGGCAAGCCATATACCATGGACAATGGAGCGTCGCTGGGCGTGCCCGCCCCTTCCTCCTCGGTAGAAAGCACCGCCAAATTACCCCGCAACACCGTGGCGGAGTGCTACACGCAGATTCTCAGCGACCTGACCGCTGCCATCAATTCCAACGCCCTGCCCACGGAGGGAGAGGCTGGATACGTAAACGTGTGGGTGGCCAAGGGCATCCTCTCTCGTGTCTACCTGACCATGGGCAACTGGGGAGAGGCCTTGAACGTAGCGAAAGACATCATCGACAATTCTGGTTATACGCTATGGACCCGTGACCAGTATGTAGACGCTTGGAACAAGACCAACGCCAGCCACGGCAACGAGATGATTTTCGAGCTCGCCATTACCGGCAGTACCGACTGGACCGACCGTGAAGGCATCGCCTATCTATACGCAGAGAATGGCGGTGACTATCCTGGCTATGGTGACCTGGTAGCCTCTCAGGCTTTTGTCAACATGTTGACTTCCGACCCGCAAGACATAAGAAATGACATCTTCGTGGAGTCCAAGAATGACGATGACATCGCCAAATATGGCACCAATAAGGTATTCTTGCAGAAGATGCCCGCCACGAATGGTGATGTACGTTACAGCAACATCCCCATGATGCGCCTCTCCGAGATTTACCTCACCGCCGCTGAGGCCGCATTTAATGACAAAGATCCTCGTGCGGCCGCCAATTACCTGAACGAGGTTATCAGCCATCGTACGACAGATGCCTCCAAGTTGGTGACATCCGCCACCATCACTGCCGACCGCATCTACATAGAGCGTCGCAAAGAATTGGTGGGCGAAGGCCATCGATACTTTGACGCTTTGCGCCGTGGCGAGACCATCACGCGCTATACAAACGAGAGCGACAGGGGTTGGCATGACATCTTGACAGAGAGCGCGAGAAGTTATGATCGCACGTCGTTGAAGTCAATTAATCCCATCCCACAATTTGAGATGAACGCCAATAAGCAAATGGTACAGAACGACGGTTATGGTAGCTAAACGATATTTATATTTCTGACGTTTATGATAGCAATAAGGGCGAGCGTGGCATTCACGGTCGCCCTTTTTGTATGTACTCCGTCCAGGCCTGAGAATGTCCCTATACATTATATATATATATATATACGCATGAGGGAGCAGATGCGTTAAAAAACGTTGTCAGAGATAAGAAAGACGCATCCATGTTTCCACGTTTGGAAACAAACAGCTAACTTTGCGCTCAGATAAAGATGCATGAATGATGGCAAGGAAATTTGAGCTGGTGATACTTGACGAAGCTAAGAGGTTTGTCTTAGGTCTTCCCCGCCAGGCAATGAGCAAGGTGTTCTATAACGTGCAAAGAATCGCAGACGGGGAACGGAACACAGAGCTGTTCAAGAAGTTGGAAGGCACAGAGATATGGGAGTTTCGCACACTATACAACGGCATCCAATACAGACTCTTCGCTTTCTGGGACACGAGAAGGGAAACGCTAGTGGTGGCCACCCATGGTATCATCAAGAAAAGCCAAAAGACCCCATCCAAGGAGATTGCCAAGGCAGAGAAAATCAGGCAGGAATATCTTAACTCAGGGAGGAAATAACTTATGGAAAAAGTAGGAAGATTCAACGTGTATTCTTTGGGAGAGGTGCTAGACGAGGCATTGGGTCCCATCGGCACCCCGGAACGAGACGAGCATGAGAGAAAGGTAGCCGAGGCCGTGCACGCCTATCGCATAGGTGAGGCCATCAAGCAGGAACGCCTAAGACAACACCTCACGCAGGAGGAACTGGGCGAGCGTGTCGGAGTGAAGCGGGCACAAATCTCCAGGCTGGAGAAAGGCCACAGCATCACGCTCCCCACGATGAGCCGTGTGTTCAAGGCCCTGGGGATTACCACGGCCACGCTAGACCTGGGCGCGGCAGGAAAAGTCGCCCTATGGTGACATGACCGAGAATTTCAATCCACCCACCTCGGGTGAATTTTTCATTGTAAATAGTAATTGAACGCTTGAAGCCCCTCGCCGCAATGGCGAAGGGGCTTCTTTTCGTTTAATCCACGGCTGGCGGCAAGAGACTGCGCTGATAGTTGCGGCGCAAGGTCTCCCGCACATAAGCCTGGAAACCCTCGTCACCCAACACCTCCACATGGTCATAGAGGCCAAGCACGAAACGGCCTATGCCCCGATAGCTCACCACCTCCGTGCGGAGGACATAGTGGGCGGAGTCTTCCGGGGTGACGGCATGGGCGGCACGGGGATATTCCTCCACAAAAACCTGGTAGGCCAATCGGTCTAGCCTGACCGCCACGGGCAGCCGCTCCTCTCCGCTGAACATGAAGATGTCGGTAAACACCCACTTGTGCTTGGACTCACAACTCCATGAGAGGTCTAGCAAGACGACATCTCGCATGCGGGAAAGCTTGAAGGTCTTGTTCTCGCCAGAGGACAGCTCGTAGCAGCGCACGTCATTGTTATCGTTGAGCAAGAGGAATGGCTCCACCACCCTATCGGAAACCGTGTCGCTATGAGGCGAGGCATAGCCCATGATCTTCACCACCCGCTTGCGCTTGATGGCGTCATAAAGCACGGAGACGCAATGGGCCACCCGCTCGCGCAAGGCAGGATTGTCGAGGATATGGAAATCGTAGAAGCGATTGAGCTTGTAGCGTATACGCTGCGCCAAGGCGTTCTCCTCGCCCACCTTATTTAATATGGAGAGCATGGTAAGCGCTTCCTCCTCCGTGAAGTTGATGGTCTCAAAAAGGCGTTTCAGGTAAGGGGACTCCCTGTCGATGCTATAACACCGCCCCGACTTCTCCACGATAAACCCCCAATCACGGAAACTCTCCAGGTAGTAATAGAACATGCGGCGGGAGATGGCAAGCCGCCGGCAAAGGGTCTCCACGTCATAATGCCTGTTCTCGGTAAGCAGCAAGAGCAGGTCAAGTTCCCGTTCCAGCTTATCGTGCCTCATCGTCTGCGAAGTCGAGGAAAAGTTCTTGAGAGCCTAAAAGGTCGAAACTCTTGCGGTGGTAGGGCGTAACGCCATATTGGCGGATAGCCTCCCGATGCTGGAGCGTGGGATAACCCTTGTTGGACTGCCAGCCATATTGGGGGAACTCCTCGGCCAATCGCTCCATGTACTCATCGCGGAAGGTCTTGGCCAGGATACTGGCCGCGGCGATGGCCTGATACTTTCCGTCACCTTTCACGATAGTGGTGTAAGGCAAATCACAGTAAGGCAGGAAACGATTACCGTCCACGATAATGGCCTCGGGGCGTACCTGCAGTTGGTCCAGCGCACGGTGCATGGCGAGGATGCTGGCCCGCAAGATATTGATATGGTCTATCTCTTCCGGGGTTACCACACCTATCGCCCAAGCGACGGCATCGCGGACAATCTCGTCTCGCAAGCGCATTCGCTTGGCCGCTGAAAGTCGCTTGCTGTCGTTGAGCGAAGGGTTGTCATAGCCGTCTGGCAAAATAACGGCGGCGGCATAGACACTGCCGGCCAGGCAGCCACGGCCAGCCTCATCACAGCCCGCCTCAATCTTGCCCTCGTAATAATGTTTCTCTAAAGACATAGTTTTATTGTTTAATTAACGTGAGTTCAACGAAAACTTGTAGAGACGCATTCTTGCGTCTCGGCAAGCAAGATTGCCGAATAAAATCGCCTGTCGCGAAGACTTGGCAGCTGGCTGAGACGCAAGAATGCGTCTCTACATATTTCAGTTGATGGTATCGCTTAATGGTCATGATTGCATTCCAGATCCCATTTCACAACATTATTGGTAATATATTCACCAATGCGATTCAGCTCTTCTTGGCTACGGACAATGCGATCATAATAGCGGGATTGCCATTGAAAGGAGAAGTGATTTTCCTTCGCCCGCTTAGTGACACCCGCTTTAAAACCACGAATGACTGAACCCAATGTGGTAGTCCCTTTCTCCACGCCACTAATAGCGACTACCAAATGAACATGATTGGGCATAACCGCATATAGCGGTATATCTACATTTGACACATGAAAAGGTATGTCCATAATATTAGCGCACACTATCTCCCCCATGCTAGACAATCTCATCTGGCCATCCGAAATCTCACCAAAGTAATGGATGTGGTTTCGTGTACAGATAGTAACAAAATATACACCTCCATCATAATGATGCCAAGTGGCACGAGAAGATTGAATGCGGTATTTATCTAAAAACTTATTGTCGCACATATATCATTTCCTATTTCGCAAATATCAAGCAGAACAGTGTAGAGACGCATTCTTGCGTCTCAGCAAGTAAGAGTAACAGCCTGCCTAACAACTTGCCGAGACGCAAGAATGCGTCTCTACACACCTCTGCTGTTCTCAAGGTTCACTTTTAACATAAAAACTTGGAAATGGAACATATATTGCACAAAAGGGGACTAATTTTGTCGCAGATAAACAAAACAACAACAAAATCAAAGCAACTATGGAAAAGAACTTGATATTAACTACCAACGAGAGTCGTGCTATCAACATGAAAGAAACCGTCGGCAACCACCTGCGCCTGCTGGCACAAAGCGCGGGAAAGCCCGTGGAATGGTTGCGGAAATACTATAGCCATGTGTTGGAGAAACCCATCAGCCGTAAGCAGACATGGCTGATGATAGAGGCGCAAGTGGCATTCGCCTTGGGAATACTGCCCATGGACAGCCCATTATGGTTACGGGCAGTCTGCATGGGATGGTTTGCCTGGAGCGTAAGGAAATGCAAACGGGCGGGCATCTAGAACATCTTCGCCACCCGCTGGATAGCATTCACCAGGCTATCCACCTCCTCACGGGTGTTATAGAGGGCGAAGCTGGCGCGAGCTGTGCCCAGGATGCCCAAGCGATCCATCAAGGGCTGGGCGCAATGATGACCCGTACGGATAGCTATGCCCAGCCTGTCGAGCAACGTTCCCATATCCATGTGATGGATGTTCCCCACCTGGAAGCTGATGACGGCATCGTGCTCTCCACCCATCGGGCCATAAATATGCATGCCCTCTATCTGGGACATCCGCTGAAGCGCATACTGGGTAAGGTCACGCTCGTGGGCCTCTATATTGTCCATGCCCAGGGAGGTGACATAGTCCAAAGCCTTAGCCAAGCCTGAGGTGGCTATATAATCGGGTGTGCCCGCCTCAAACTTCAAGGGAGGCCGCTCGAAAGTGGTCTTCTCGAAACTTACATGGCTTATCATCTCGCCGCCGCCCTGATAGGGAGGCAGTTTCTCCAGCCATTCCTCTTTGCCATACAACACACCAACACCCGTGGGTCCATATATCTTATGACCACTGAAGACAAAGAAATCACAATCCAACGCCTGCATGTCCACCCGGAAATGGGGCGTGCTCTGCGCGCCATCCACCAATACCGGCACACCATGGGCATGCGCCATCCTGATGATGTCGGCCACGGGATTGACCGTACCCAACACATTGCTGACATGCGTCACGCTCACCAAACGAGTATGGGAGTTGAAAAGTTTCTCCAACTCGTCTAACTGAAGCGTTCCCTCATCATCGACAGGTATCACACGCAGCTTGATGCCTTTCCTGCTCGCTTGCAACTGCCAAGGCACGATATTGGAATGATGCTCCACCGCGGAGACAATCACCTCGTCGCCCTCGCCCATGAAAGCGTCACAGAAAGAAGACGCCACCAGGTTAATACCCTCAGTTGTGCCACGAGTAAAAACCACCTCGGCAGCGGAACGGGCATTAATAAATCGGCGCACGGTCTCCCTGGCGGCTTCATGCAACTCCGTTGCCTGCTGGGACAACCAGTGAACACCTCTATGGACATTAGCATTGACATTGAGATATTCCTCCCTCATGGCGTCCAAAACGCAAAGAGGCTTCTGCGTGGTAGCCGCGTTATCCAAATAAACAAGCGGCTTACCATAAACCTCCCTGGAGAGGATGGGGAAATCTTCCCTTACCTTGCTGACATCATACATCGCTAGACGGCTCTCCTTTCTGTTTACTTACATAATTTACATCCCTCGCACTTACTCAACTCCCCACGGAAACGCTTCTCCACCAAATGATGCAAACGGTCACGCAGCGGAGCCAACTCCATCTTGTCTATCACCTCGTTGATGAAAGCGAACTGCAGGAGCAGTTTTGCTTCCTCCAGGCTGATGCCACGCTGGCGCATATAGAAAAGAGCGGCATCGTTGAGCTGACCCACCGTGGAACCATGGGAACACTTCACGTCATCGGCATAGATTTCCAGCATGGGCTGCGTATACATCCTGGCTGTCTTGGTGGCGCAAAGGTTCTGGTTGGTCTCCTGGGAAGTGGTCTTCTGCGCGCCATGCCTTACCAACACCTTCCCGGCGAAAGCGCCCACGGCATTGTCGTTGAGCACATATTTGTAGAGTTCATAGCTATCGCAATGTCCCGCCTGATGGTCTATAAGGGTATTGTTGTCCACTCGCTGGTCCTTGTCGGCTATCACGCAACCATGACAACGGCAAGAGGCTCCCTCTCCTTTCAACTTCAAGTCCAATTTATTACGGGTGATGCCATTATGAAGAGTAATCACATTATGATTTACCTGGCTATTGGCTTGCTGCTCTATATAGACATTGCTTACCCGAACATTTTTCAAATGTGTCTCCTCCAGGCAATTCAGCTCCAGGTTGGCATTCTCGCCCACGAATGCTTCTATCACCTGTGTCGCCAGGAAATTACGATCATCAGCCGCATGGTCACAGAAGAGGAACTTTGCCTCAGCGCCCTGTTCCATCACTATAAGCACCCTGCGATTGACCATCAAATCCACGTCCGCCCGCAAGATGTTCACAACCTGTATCGCCCTGTCCACCTTCACGTTGCGCGGCACATAGACAAAAAGCCCGTCTTGCGCCAGCATCGTGTTGAGGGCGGTGATGCCATCCTCCGCGGTAGAAGCCAGTTGGGCATAATAAGAAGTTATCAACTCGGGGCGGGCAGCGGCTACGTTAGCCAAGGAGTCGACTATTACCCCTTGGGGCAGACTCGCCTGGGGCAACATCTTGCCATAGAAACTGTCGTTGACGACAAAATAGAGCGAAGTGCTCAGGTTTGGCACGTCACAACGGAAAGCCTCATAGGGGTCTACTGGTATCTCCAGCCTATTGAGATTCAGTCCGAAATTGGGCGCGAACAACTTGTCGATGTCCGTATACTTATATCTTTCCACCTTGCGAGAAGGGAAGCCCAAGCGGCAAAAGTCTTCATAAGCCTTGTCGCGCACGGCATTGAGCGGCGCGGAGGCATGAGACTTGATAAGCCGGGCGTTCCGCTCGTAAAGCTCTTTATATTGTCTTTCACTTGCCATAAGCCTACCTTCCCTTGTTACTCACTCACCTCGGCCTTTATCCAATCATAGCCCTTAGCCTCTATCTCCTTGGCCAACTCGGGACCAGCGGTCTTCACAATCCGACCTTGATAGAGCACATGTACCACGTTGGGCTTAATCATGTCGAGCAATCGCTCATAGTGGGTAATCACGATAGCTGAAGTCTCCGCCGTATGCATCTTGTTGACTCCTTCGGCCACGATACGCATCGCGTCCACGTCCAGTCCTGAGTCTGTCTCGTCCAAGATGCTGAGCTTGGGCTCCAGCATGGCCATCTGGAATATCTCATTCCGTTTCTTCTCACCACCCGAGAAACCCTCATTGACAGAGCGACGGGAAAGATTGGCATCCAATTCCACAATCTTTCGCTTCTCCCTCATCAGCTTGATGAAATCCGCGGCGTTGAGCGGTTCCAATCCCTGATATTCCCGCTTGGCATTGATAGCCGCCCGCATGAAGTTGGTCATGGAGACCCCAGGTATCTCCACGGGATATTGGAAAGACAAAAACAATCCCTCACGGGCACGGTCTTCCGGCTTCATGGCCAAAAGATCCTTGCCATTGAAAATGGCGGAACCTTCCGTCACCGTATAGAGAGGATTGCCCGTCAGCACGGCACTGAGCGTAGACTTCCCTGAGCCATTAGGCCCCATGATGGCATGTATCTCTCCGTCACGTATCGTGAGGTTGATGCCTTTCAATATTTCTTTGCCCGCGATAGTGGCATGTAAGTTTTTTACTTCTAACATATACCTTATATATATAATATGTATATTACGACACTAAAAGCTTCCAAACAAGAGGATTATCCCACCGTGCCTTCCAATGATACCGACAACAGTTTCTGCGCCTCCACGGCAAACTCCATCGGCAACTTGTTGAGCACTTCCTTGGCATAGCCATTTACTATCAAGCCTACTGCCTGCTCGGTAGGAATGCCTCGTTGGTTACAGTAGAAAAGCTGGTCTTCGGATATCTTAGAGGTAGTGGCCTCGTGCTCCACCACCGCCGTATCATTATGGATATCCATATAGGGGAATGTATGCGCTCCGCAATCACTACCCAGCAAAAGACTGTCACATGAGCTATAATTGCGGGCGTTGTCCGCGTTTGCCGTGGCTCTCACCAGTCCCCGGTAGCTGTTTTGGCTATGGCCTGCCGAGATGCCCTTGGATATGATGGTAGACTTGGTGTTCTTGCCCATGTGTATCATCTTGGTGCCCGTATCTGCCTCCTGGTAGTGATTGGTTACCGCCACGGAATAGAACTCCGCCTGGGAGTTGTCGCCGCGCAACACGCAGGAAGGATATTTCCAGGTAATAGCCGAACCCGTCTCCACCTGTGTCCAAGAGAGCTTGGAATTCACTCCCCGCAAGTCTCCCCGCTTCGTCACCAGGTTGAACACACCTCCCCTGCCCTGCTCGTCACCAGGATACCAGTTCTGCACAGTAGAATATTTCACCTCGGCATTGTCCTTGACTATAATCTCCACGATAGCGGCATGCAACTGGTTTTCGTCTCTCATGGGAGCGGTACAACCCTCCAGATAAGAGACATAAGCGCCATCCTCGGCCACGATGAGCGTCCGCTCAAATTGTCCGGTGTTGCGAGCGTTGATGCGGAAATAACTGCTCAGCTCCATAGGACAACGCACACCCTTGGGGATATAAACGAAAGAACCATCACTGAATACCGCGGAATTGAGTGCCGCATAGAAATTGTCACGATAAGGCACTACGGAACCAAGATATTCCCTTACCAAGTCAGGATGTTCCTTGACCGCCTCGCCAATAGAGCAGAAAATAACTCCTTTCTCTCGCAACTGTTCCTTGAAAGTGGTCTTCACCGAGACGGAATCCATAATGGCGTCCACCGCGGTGCCACTCAAGGCCAGCCTTTCCTCCAAAGGGATGCCCAATTTGTCGAAAGTCTTCTCCAGCTCAGGGTCTATCTCCTTGTTTTGCGGTTTCTTGGCCAAGGGGTCCGCATAGTAAGAAATGTCTTGATAATCTATCTGGGGCAGCTTGACATGCCCCCAACTGGGTTGCTCCAATGTCTGCCAATAGCGAAAAGCCTGAAGACGAAAATCCAGCAACCAGTCGGGCTCTCCCTTCTTGCGGGATATCAAGCGCACAACATCCTCATTGAGTCCCTTGTCGATAATTTCCGTATCTACATTGGTCGTGAAACCGAACTCATATTTCTGTTCGGCCACTTGTTTCACGAAGGCGTTTTTTTCTTTCTCTGCCATACATTATCTGGTTTCTTGGCATTGATAGGGACAGCCCCCATAACAGGAACCGCCCCTACCAGCTATCTTCACAAGTCCACTCCCATACGGAGGAAGACTTGACTACTTTAACGTGAGTTCGACGAAAACTTGTAGAGACGCATTCTTGCGTCTCGGCAAGCAAGATTGCCGAATAAAATCGCCTGTCGCGAAGACTTGGCAGCTGGCTGAGACGCAAGAATGCGTCTCTACAGTTCGGCAATAACAGGGCTGCGCACATAAAGTGGAATTCGTCGAACTCACGTTACTTTACAGTTTCTGCTCAACCTCTATCTCAGTGAAGGTCTCGATGATGTCACCTTCCTGGATATCGTTGAAGTTCACAAGACTAATACCGCATTCCAAGCCAGCGGCAACCTCCTTGACGTCGTCCTTGTAACGCTTCAAGGCACTGATGTCCGCCGTGCGAATCACGATACCATCCCTGACCACACGTCCCTTGTCCTTGGAATGGACCTTGCCTTCGGTCACCAAACCTCCGGCCACGGTACCTACCTTGGATATCTTGAATACCTGCTTTACCTCTACCTGTCCCGTGACAATCTCCTTCTTCAACTTGTCGAGCATGCCGACCATGGCTGATTTCACATCGTCTATGGCATCGTAGATGATAGAGTAAGTATTGATTTCCACGCCTTCACGATCCGCCAACTTACGGGCATCACTGGAAGGACGCACCTGGAAACCTACGATGATGGCATCTGAGGCACTGGCCAACATCACGTCATTCTCGGATATCTGACCCACGGCCTTGCTGATGACATTCACTTGTACCTTCTCTGTGGAAAGCTTCAGGAATGAATCACTCAAAGCCTCGATACTTCCGTCTGTATCACCCTTGACGATGATGTTCAGCTCATGGAACTCTCCACGAGCTATCCGGTGAGAGATATCTCCCAGCGTCAAACGCTTCTGCGTACGCAAACCCTGCTCACGCTGCAGCTGTTCACGCTTGTTGGCGATATCCCTGGCCTCTTGCTCCGTCTCCAACACATGGAAAGTATCGCCCGCGGTGGGAGCGCCATTCAGTCCCAATATGATGGCAGGCTCGGCGGGAGCCGCTTTCTCTATACGCTGGTTACGCTCATTGAACATGGCCTTGATGCGTCCCCAGCTGGTACCTGCTATCACGATATCACCCACTTTGAGCGTGCCATTGCTTACCAATACCGTAGAGACATAGCCACGCCCTTTGTCTAGTGAAGACTCTATAATGGTTCCCGTAGCTTTACGGTTGGGATTGGCTTTCAAATCCAGCATTTCCGCCTCGAGCAATACCTTGTCGAGCAGTTCGGTCACGCCAATACCTTTTTTGGCACTGATTTCCTGGCACTGGTACTTACCGCCCCACTCCTCAACCAACAAATTCATGTTGGCCAAGTCTTCCCTGATCTTGTCAGGATTTGCGCCGGGCTTGTCTATCTTGTTGATGGCAAACACCATGGGCACTCCTGCCGCCTGGGCATGGGAGATGGCCTCTTTAGTGGTAGGCATCACGGAGTCATCCGCGGCAATGATGATGATGGCGATATCAGTCACCTGGGCTCCACGGGCACGCATAGCGGTGAAAGCCTCATGTCCAGGCGTATCCAGGAAAGTTACCTTGCTGCCATTTTCCAAGGTCACGCTATAGGCTCCGATATGCTGGGTGATGCCGCCGGCCTCGCCCGCTATCACGTTGGTATTGCGAATAAAGTCGAGCAAAGAAGTCTTACCATGGTCTACATGACCCATCACGGTAACGATAGGCGCACGGGGAACCAAGTCGTTCTCGTCATCCTCTTCTTCGCTGACCGCCTCTTGTACCTCCGCGCTGACATATTCGGTGGTAAAGCCAAATTCCTCGGCCACCATGTTGATGGTCTCGGCATCCAGTCGCTGATTGATGGAAACCATGATGCCTACACTCATCAAGGTGGAAATCACCTGATTGACCGTAATATCCATCATCGTAGCCAGCTCGCTCACCGTGACAAACTCTGTCAGTTTCAGCGTCTTGCTCTCGCGGCTTTCCTGCTTAGCCTCCTCCTGCAATCTTTCTTGGGCAGCTTCTCGCTTCTCACGGCGATACTTCGCGCCCTTCTTGTTCTGGTTCTTGCTGGTAAGGCGAGCCAAGGTTTCCTTTACCTGACGGGCAACAGCCTCCTCGTCCACCTCCAAAGACTTCACGCTTCGGTTGCCGGATTTCTTGTTCTTCTTGTTGGCGTTCTTCTTCCCCCCTTGATTATTGTTGGAAGAAGTTTCCTGATTGGCGGCGGCATTGATATCCACACGTTCCTTATTGATACGCACGCGTTTTTTCTTCTCGTTGGAGCCATGTGCTTGCGCCATCTTCTCCTCACGTTCCTTGCGGCGTTCCTCTTTGCTCTTTTTCTTTGGGCGGGTACTCTGGTTGAGCTGTGAAAGATCTATCTTGCCCAGCACCTTCGGCTCGTTGGCGCCCAGACGCTGTTCGCTCTTCAGGGTAAAGACACTCTCTTGCTTGGCCTCGGTTTTCTCTTCTTCCTTGTCCTCAGGCAATGCCTCCTTGGGCTGTTCGGCAACAGGAGCCACAACCGCGGGCTCCTGTCGGGGAGCCTCTTCCTTCTTTACCTCCGCTACTTCCGCGGTCTTGGCAGGTTCCTCCGCCTGTACCTGTTGGGGAGCGGGAGTCTCCTCCACTTTCTTTTCCTCAACCTCCACGGGAACCTCTTCCTTAATTTCCTTCTCCTTTTTCTCTGGAGCGGCAGGGGCGGGCTTAGGCTTCTTGCCCAGGCTGTCCAGGTCTATCTTGCCCAGAGGCTTAAACTGCTGCACGCCCACGCTCGTGTTCTCGGCAGGGCGTTCCACGTTCTCGACAGGGCGTTTCTTCTCTTTCGGCTTCTTCATGAAGAGCTTGCCCGCCTTGTTCCTCACCTCCGCGTCTTGCTTGTAGGCCTGTTTCAATGCGTCATATTGCTCGTCTGAGAGCTTGAAGTTGGTATCTGCCTTCACCTCGCCCAACTCCGGTCTCTTCTGCAGGAACTCCACAGCCGTCTGGAGCCCTATATTCAATTCTACTATTGCTTTATTTAACCTGATGCTCATTCAAATAATCTCCGGATTTCGTTTATCGTTCTTACCAAACCATCTATCACTGCTCAAACTCGGCGCGCAGCACGTTGAGCAGGTTATCCACAGTCTCCTCTTCCAGGTCCGCTTTCTCTATCAGCATTTCCCTGGGAGCGTTGAGCACCTGCTTCGCGGTGTCCAGTCCCAATGCCTTGATAGCGTCGATGACCCATTGGTCGATCTCGTCGGCGAACTCATCCAAGTAAATATCCTCTTCCGCTTCATTGTCATTAATCTCGCGGAACACATCTATCGTATACTCCGTCAGCATGGAGGCCAACTTGATATTCATGCCAGAGCGGCCAATAGCCAGGCTCACCTCCTCGGGCTGCAGATAAACGTCCGCCTTCTTCTTCTCCTCGTCAATGGTGATAGAGGAAATCTTCGCCGGACTCAACGCACGCTGGATGAACAGCTTGGTATTGGCGGTATAGTTGATGACATCTATATTCTCGTTGCACAATTCCCTTACGATGCCATGCACACGATTGCCTCTCACGCCAACGCAAGCTCCTACGGGGTCTATACGGTCATCGAAGCTTTCCACAGCCACCTTGGCACGCTCGCCTGGAATGCGGGCGATACGGCGGATGGCTATCAAGCCGTCATTTATCTCCGGCACTTCAGCCTCCAGCAAACGCTCCAGGAAAGTAGGGCTTGTGCGGCTCAAGATTATCTTGGGGTTGTTGTTCTCGTTATCCACGCGCAAGATGACGGCGCGGATAGTCTCGCCCTTGCGATATTGGTCAGCGGGTATCTGCTCGCTCTTGGGCAATATCAGTTCGTTGTTCTCGTCATCCACCAAGAGCACCTCACGCTTCCATATCTGGTAAACCTCTCCCGCTATCACTTGACCCACGCGGTCTTTATACTTATTGTAAAGGGAATCATGCTCCAGCTCCAATATCTTGGAAGCCAGGGTCTGCCTAAGGTTCAAGATAGCACGGCGGCCGAACTTGTTGAAATCGACATTCTCGCTCACGTCCTCGCCCACCTCGTAGTCTGGCTCTATTTTTTGCGCGTCGGAAAGGGAGATCTGCTTGTTCTCATCCTCCACCTCTCCGTCTGCCACCACCTTTCGGTTGCGATAGATCTCGAAGTCGCCCTTGTCGGGATTGACGATGACATCAAAGTTCTCGTCACTGCCGAATATTTTCGCCAGCACATTGCGGAAGCTTTCCTCCAGCACGCTCATCAGCGTGGTGCGGTCAATATTCTTGGTCTCCTTGAACTCGCGGAAAGTATCTATCATACTCTGCGTCACTTCTGTCTGTTTCTTTGCTGCCATGACTTACTTAAAACTTATTAGGTATTTTGTATATTTCACTTCGTCCATGTTGTAGGTGTGGTCCACGTCTTGCGAAACGGGGCGTTTCTTGCCTTCCAGCTTCACTTTCTCCTTGACGGCAACCACAAAGTCCCTTCCGTCAACCGACTTCAATATGCCTCGCACTTTCTTGCCGTCAGCCGTCAGCACTTCCACTTCCTTGCCTATGAAGTTGATGTACTGCCTGGCCACCTTGAAGGGCTGTCCCAGCCCGGCGGAACCTACCTCCAACTCATAATCACACTCATCGCGGTTGAGCTTGCTCTCTATGAAGCGGCTCAGCTCCACACAGTCTTCTATCCACACGCCATCGGCATGATCTATCTCGACCACGATCTTGTCGTCTTCACTGATTTCTATGTCTACCAGGAAATAATCTTTCCCTTGTAGCCATTCTTCCACTAATTCCTTTACGACGTTCTTGTCTATCATATATCGTCTTTTAAAAAAGAATGAGGAGCTCGGCTGAGCCCCTCATTCCACTGAACGGCGCGAAGATACGAAGATTTCCGCTAACCGCCAAACATTTCCCCGTCTTTCTTGCTTCAAAACCGTAAAATCCCTTCCATGGTCATGCTCCCCCGCAGCATGAGGTAAGCCGAGTAGGCCACCGACTGGGAGGGGGAGCCTGCCATACGGGCTTGGTAAAACAAGGTGGAAAGAGCGGAGACATATTCCCGAGGGTCCAGTCCGTCGACAAGCCATCTCCCCTGGAGGCATTCCCCCACCGCCGTTTCCAGCTCACTCATCCAAATACCCCATATCGTTTCATAAACATGGGGGTAATGCTCCGTGATGTCTAGCCAAAAGGCCAGTTCCGCCTTGTAGAGGTTGTCGACAAAGGCCCGCGTCAAGGCGCAAAGGTATTCCAGTGGGTCTGTGGCCTCCAACCGGAGGAGGCGGAAAAGATTGTGGACGCGGCCAACATAAGACTCCAGGCAAGTCCGTATGAAATTGTCCTTGCTTTTATATTCCTTGTAGAGCGTGCGCTTGGACACGCCCATGTCCCGTGCGATCGTGTCCATGCGCACGGCACGGATCCCATATTGCCTCACGGACTGGGAGGCGAAAGCTATCAGTCTTTTCTCTGTACGCTCATCCATAGGTGATAGATTTACCCCTAAAAGGCGGAAAAAGCCCAAACATTGCGCGAGAAAACGTTAACAATGCCAAATCGCCCTTTCTTACAAGACTGGAAAAATGGAAACCCGCTTGCGGGAAATGAGTTTCCAACATAAAATACAGCACCCTAACCCTCTGATTCCCAATAATGAAATATTATTTAACACTCTCTTGGGAGCAAGATTTCCCAGGTATTCTCATTTAGAGCGCGAACGACTGAACAAAATGTCGTGACCTTATTTATTCACTCATAAAAACAAAAAAGAAAATGAAGAAAAGCTTTCAAACGATTCGTGTTCTGGCCTTGATGGCCTTCGTAGGTTGTGCGCTGGGCTTCACCGCCTGCAGCGATGATGACAACAACAACACGCCTCCTGGAGAAGTAACCGCGGAAGTCATACAGGGCAACTACACGGGCAAGATGAAGACCCTTTACCTCAGCGCGCAAGATCTGAATACAGGCAATGACGGCGAGGAAACCGCCCAGGGCGTGGACATCACCGCCACCATAGACAAAGACAGCATCTGCTTCGCGGATTTCCCCATCAAGGACATCGTGCTTTCCATCGTGAAAGACGAGACCATGGCAGACCAAATCGTGGAAGCCGTGGGACAGGTCAGCTACAAGGTAGGCTACAAAGGCACGCTCAACGCGGCCAAGGACAGTGTCCACTTCAGCACCGCCACAAAGCCTCTGAAGCTGGCTGTGCAAATACCTTCCGCCACCAATAGCGAAGAAACGCAAGCCCTGGTAGTAGAAGTAAGCGTAGATCCCGTGCCTGGCGGAGCCTACTCCGTGGAGGACAGTGAGGTGGAGTTCAGCCTCAACGTCACGGAAGTCAAATTGGGTGAGGGCGAAGAGCAGACCACCTTGCCAGACTTCAACGGCATGACGCTGGACTTCGACATGACCCAGGACAAGGTCACTGCCCATCAATAAATCCAAAGCGGGAATGCCTTTCGAGGCATTCCCGCTCCTTTTCTACATATATCTGGGAAAACAATGTTACGACCCATCACTGTGCGGGTATCCTGCTGACCTCGTCCACTGCCCTGCGGCGGTTACTCTTGGCAGAACGCTTGTTGGAGAAGGTATAGCGAATGGTAAGGCTCACCTTGCGGTTGTCGAAAGTATTGTGGTGATATGTCCTTGTGTTGCCATACACCGCCGTATATCTTGCCATGTCTTGGTTGAACAGGTCGTCAATCGCCAACGTGGCACGCAGCTTGTCCTTGATGACGTTCCAGTTCACGCTCATCGAGAAGCTGGCCCGGTTGCGCCAGTCCATCCCTCCAGTCTTGTGCGGGAACATGGCCCAATAGCCAAGGGTTGCGTCCAGCCGGTTTTTCTTGTCCAGCTTTATCAACGCGTTGCCGCTTAGGTAATTGTACCAACTGGACTGCCGTTCACCCTCGCCAAGGGAAGTGCGGTCCCAATAGGTTTCCCAATACGCCTTGGCCAAAAGCCAAGACGAAAAGGCATGCGTATAGCCCACGTTCAAGCCATATTGCTCATTCCGGTCCAGGTTGCGATAAGTGCTGATGATGTCGCCGTCCTCCTGTGTGCTGTATTGCGACCAAGGGTCGTTGTATCTCCTGTAAAACAACTCCGCGTTCAGGTTGCCCTTGCCATAACCCAGGCTCAGGTAATGAGCCACTTGCGGCCTCAGCGCGGGATTTCCCACCACGGCACTTTGCGGCGAGAAATAGACTGGCGAGAGCGAGAGATTGCTATAGGGCACCTTGTCCACCTCCTTGTGATAGGCCAGGAAGAGCGCGCCCCACTGTTTGTTCAACGTCAGCGCAACCTGTGGCAACAGGTAGTTGTAGCTCTTCCTGTTCCCTGCATAGTCTTGCGAGGTGTGTTCATAGGTCAATCCGCCCGAGATGTTGAGGTCGGCGAAGTCCAGCGAGGTCGTCACGTAAGCGTTGGCGTTCTTCTCCTCATAGGCTATCTTGTTCCGCCATTCGTCATAGGCATAGTCCGTCTCCATGTCTATTTGGTTGCCACTCGCTCCATATCGCAACACCCAGTGCCCGCCCAGCCGGGTCTCCATGTCCAGTTTCAGGTTGTTGACGCGATAGGCCCCGTGGTCATATTGACTTTCTTCCTCTGCCATCCTGTAGAGGTTGTCTTGCTTGTTTTTCCTGTAATAATAGTTGTAGAGCAGGCTCAAGGTGGTGTTCCCCCATTTCATGTCGTCATACACCTGCAGCGTGTGGTTGACGTTACGGGTGTCGGTGAGTTTCTTGAAAGGCTCATTGTCCACGCTCATGTTGTCTGCGTCCTGGTCCACCCGCAGCGAGGCGTACGTGTAGGAAACGCCAAGGAGGTTCTTCCCCAGCTTCCATTCTCCGCTCAGCATCGTGGTCAGTGGCTGTCCTTTCTGCTGGAAGCTGGAGGTCTCCCGTTTAGGGGAAGCCTCGTCGAAGTAATAAGTCGTGCCGGAATAACGGGACTTGGACTGGTTGGCATAAGTGGCGAAAAGATTGAAATTGAGGTTCTTCAAGCCCAGGGCAAATAGGCCATTCACCTGGTCACCCCATTTCTTGCCTTTTGTCAACTTGTCGCTGACAGTGCCCATGAAGCCCACCGACCCAGAGGCTTTGGTCACGATGTTGATCACTCCCGCCTTGTTACTGGTCTTATATTTCCCCGATGGATTGGGCATTATCTCTATATGGTCCACCTCGTCCGTGGATCGCGTGCTCAGATAGGCCATCAAGTCACTGCCGGTCATGGTGCTCGGCCTGCCGTTTATATAGATGGAGGCGGACTCCTTTCCCACGATGCTGAAGCTCTCTCCCTGTCTCGTGAGCAGCGGACAAAGGGTCAAGCCCTCTTCCAATGTCTTTCCTTTGTAAAAGGGACTACCCTTGAACGACACCACATATCCGTCACCCTTCCTCTTGGCATACTGGTATCGGCTCTTCACGACAATCTCACCCAGGGTGTCCACCCGCAAAGTGTCTTGTGGCGGCACCGCCTCTGTGCCCACTGGCTTGGCACTGAGAGCCAAGGGGAAAAGGGCGAGGATTGCCAACTGCAACGTTTTCTTCATCTCTCTTGTTCTTTTCCGTCATTCACAGGACTAAACGCATGTCCTCCCAAAGGGCGGTTAGCTTTCATCTTATTTCCCAGCAAACGCCTTTCCTGACATTACGTGTTACCCTGTCCTGTTTTAATGGCAATTTATCAGCCGCAAAGGTACGATATTTAATCGAAACACGGAAGTGTTTCTGTCACTATTTACACGTAAAAGAGCCATAAAAAATAAGCCCCCTCCGTGTGTTTACGAAGGGAGCTTAACTATCAATGCACTGTATAAAAAGGGTTTACTCATTAGAAACCGTCTCCTCGGCCATTTCTATGCTCACGGCCATGGTCACCTGGTTGTTGTCGTTCTTGGGCAAAAGATAGGCTACTGCCCAGCGCACATACTCGTGCGTTAAGTTTTGCTGGATGTGCACCACGAGGCGATAGGGAGGCTCAGCCCCGTCTATCCGGGACTCAAAGTTTACCACGCCATGGCTCGAACCCCCTTGTCCATACACCAAGTCATATTTGTTGAAGTCCACTTTCGGCAACTGGCTGGCGTAAGAGCCAAACAGGTCGTTGAACTCCGTTTCGTTTTTCACCAATACCGGCTCATTGTCCGCCACGCTCAACTGCATCCGCTCTGGCACAGGATATTGTACGATTGTTACAGCGTCGTCATCATCGTCAGAGCAAGCGGTGAATAGGCACGCCATGGCCAGCATGGAGTAAACGAGAAATCTTAATGTCTTTCGCATAGTCTTAATATTGAATATCAATACAAATATATTTTCTTGTCACATATGACATTGTTGCTGTCGCTCTTGGGCAAGAGGAAGGCCACGGCCCAACGTTCTTTCTCCAATCTGCCATCGATTGTCGTATAATCGGTATAAACATGCAACTCGTAAGGATACACGCTCGTGTCAATCCAGGACTTGATGGTCTTTATCTTCTGCCCTATTCCTGTATTTCCTTGCATATACACGAAGTCATATTTGTTGAAGTCCACCCACCCCATCTGGTCTTTATAGTCACTGAAAAAGGCATCGAATTCCGCCTCCGTCTTGATGAGGACGGGCTCCCAATCCTCCGTGTCCACTTTCATTTGGGCAGGCAAGGAATAAGTGATGGGCATGATAGGCTGCCCAGAGCCAAGGTCATCATCATCTGAGCAGGCGGTGAATAGGCACGCGAATGCCATCAAGGGAAAAACTAGGGTTAAAAGTTTCTTCTTCATACTCTTGTTAGGGTTTAAATTGCATATCGTTTTTATAGCGACACATTAGCCACTATTTTATTTGGCAAAATAAGCGAATTAATGATTACGCTCCAAATTATTTAAGCTTTTTAACTTCCCGCTTACCATTTACCAGAATAGCAAGCGGGATGATGTCATTCAAAATGTGCCAACATAATTGAAAGTATATAACTTGAAGCACTTTCGTTATTTCTTGCCCTGTCCTGCGACAGGAACATCATCATACAAATCGCTATCACAGCCCACGAAAACGTTAGCGGCAATGAATAGCGCAATAAACGATAAGTTCTTCATTAAGTTCTTCATAAAATATAGATTTAGTTAAATATAAGAAAAGTTCCGCTTAACACGGCATCTTCCAGTTCTATCACCAATTGATACGTCCCGCAAGGCAAGTCTCCTATATTAAGAGGTGTCTCGCTGTAAGGGGAGAGATGCAAGGTGTTGGACGTAACCTTCTCGCCGCTGGCATTAAGGATATGGATATTGGCCTCTTGCTCTTCCGTCATGTTGGAGCGGAGCGCAAGATAGGGAACATCACAAAAAGCATCCACGTCCATTTGCAAAGAGCGGTCTTGACGCTTATCTGTGGTTGGAGGAGTTTCGCCCCATCCCAAGTCTATATGCTGCTGATGGTCTTCCGCAAGCAGGTTTACGCCCGACATCAACAACATTATTAAAACTGTCAATAGCTTTTTCATATCTCTCATACTTTGTTTATTTTGCCGCAAAAGTACGGACTATCAGAAAATCTACCAAGAAAAATCATTGCACATTTGTGCACAAAATGAAAAGCCCCGATTTCATCGAAGAAACCAGGGCTTTTTCACGCTTATAAATCCTTGATGAAAGCGTCAAAATCTGTCGCGCTTCCCTCTCGCCCAAACACTTTTTTATAGAGTCGCTTGCGCATCATGCTCAGGTAATTGGACTTGCATGACAGCACCTTGCACATTCTCACCGGAGTTATGCACATCTTTATCATGCAGCAAACCCACAGCTCATCTTCCCTGATGGCGGGGATAAGCTCTTTTAACTTAGAAGTGAAATTATCATACGTATCATCCAGTACTTGCTGAAGGTCGATAAAATCTTCCAATCCAGGCGAGAATTTATCATCATGGAATTTCTCATAACACTTAGACCTTTGCAACTCCGTTGTCTTCAATTCTTGCTGTCGCTTCCGCAAAACCCGCGTTTCTTCCTCTTTAGCAAAAAGCCGCTCAGTTGTTTGCAGTAATTCCCGCTGCATGTCTGTCAGCGCATGAGAAGAGTTATTCAATCTCTCCCGCAAGGCGTTCAATTCCTCTTTGTCCTTTTTCCTGGAGTCTTTCACCCGTCCGCGATAGGCCTTCAGCCGCTCGTGTTGCAACTGCCGCTCGATTTTCCTTTTCCTGAAAGCGTACACGGCATACGCACCCAATGGAACCAAAATCAAAACCAAAATGGCAACAATGATTGCCAATTTGGTTCTCTGCCCCATCACTTTCATTTTCTCCTTGTTGGCGGATAAGCTTTCCTCTACATAATCCATTAGGTTTTCATCCTCCGCCATCTCTGCCCGTTTCAGTGAATCGGCCGTGGTCTTATAAAGAGCCGCATAGCTTGCGCTCTCCGCGTAATTGCCCATACGCCTGCAAAGTGAGGCCATATTAGCATAGACTTCCTTCCTAAACTCAAAGTCTCCATAAGGCAGAGACTTCTTATAGAAGTAAAGCGCACTATCGGGCTTAGAGTTCCGTTCATAAAAGAACCCCCATATGGCATAACGGGCGGCTATATCTTCAGCAACGTCAGCGCCTTCCACCACAGGAGTGGACAAGGACTTGCGGGCTTCCGCCATCATGCCATTCGTTATATACACCCCTGCCAGTTCTTCTTCTACCATATTATACAAATAATCGTTTCCAGCTTTCAATGCAATGGTGGAAGCCTTACGATAGTAAGGAATGGCAAGTTGACCCTTTCCTTGATGACCGTACATGCGCCCAATATTGCGCAAAGCAAAAATCACGTAGACTTTTTTTCGCAAGCGCAGGGCATAACTATATGCCTTTTTCTCCACCGTAATGGCCTCTTGCCATAAACATTTGTCTCCATACAAAGTACCCATCCATGTAGCGGCCTTGTACTTATATAAATAGGTGTCAGCATCATCCCCCTTCACCTCCAAGGCTTTCGCAAATGAGGAAATGGCGGAGCCCGACAAGTGCATGTCGCAATATACCCTGCCCAACACATAATGGGCATGCGCCCTTTGGGCGGGAGTCCCCTTGCCGTCATAATAATCCGCCACCTCCTGCATGATGGAATCCGAGAGATGGGTAACATACAGCTTGTCCTCGGCATGGGTCTTCAGCAACCAGAGACCCATCACGCCCGCCTTTCCCTGCCCGCATATTGCCGCGGAGTCTTTTCGCAATAGAGACAAAGCCTTCCCGGGAGCATCCTCCACGAGGCTATCAGCCTCTTGGAGCGTGGGATGCGCCCATTCACCCTCCCCTCTTCCGCCGCAAGCGGAAAGAAGGACTGCTATCCACATAAAAACCGCCAATCCATTCTTAAACATCACCTGCCTCCTCTGTTTTGATCGCATTTCCCTGAAAATGCAGCCACAAAATTATATGATTCATCGCAAATACGCAAGCTTTTAATTTCAAAAGCGAGAAAAGATGAACCCTGCCTCATTGCGCCAGGAAAACCCTCCAGCTGCCTTCCCTTTCCCCACGCGCCACGAACAATTAATGAGACACCATGCAAAGATAAGGAAAAATCGCCAAAAAGGTTGTAGCGTTACAACCTTTTTGGCGATTTTTTGGAAAAGGAGCGCGTCATTCCACGAAATAATCCCTTCCGCTAGTTCCTCGCTCTTTCATATCTTTACGCTTAAAACCTTTAAATAACCAGTAGGAAAACGGATTATATATAGCTAACAAATCCATTCCACGACGTGGAACAGACTTATTAATTAGCTTCCATGAACTTATATAACGAGAGTTCGACGAATTTCTGCTTACTGCCAAAGGCGCGAGATAACAGGAACAAAACCAAAAGAATATAGTATACTTCTGCATTCCACGGCGTGAAATAGCTATTTCACGCCGTGGAACAGACTTTTCTTCTACCTTCTTGAAGTTTATATACTATATGAAAAGGATTTTAGATATGCGCAAAACACAATTCGTCGAATTCACGTTATATAGTTAGTAAAAGGGATTTAGGAGCTATGTATTTCAAGCCCCTATCGCGTAAGGTCGCGAGAGGGGATGGCGCATACCTGTTGGAGTTTATTGCTGGGATGACAAGCAAACAGTGTAGAGACGCATTCTTGCGTCTCAGCAAGCAAGATTGCAAGTACTTGTGGTGATAACGCATTGCAATCCTGCTGGCCGACGATGTACACATCGCCGCTACAATTTGCCGATTGAACGACAGGTGAACATTTTGTTGGCTGAGACGCAAGAATGCGTCTCTACAATGCTGACGACAGATGGCTAAGACACTGGCAGACGCATTCTGAGCGAGGACAATAGCTTATCGCTGGCATCGCAGTTGAAGACATACTTCTTGCCCGACTTCAACGCCACCAGGAAAGGAGACTTCAGGTTGCCCGCCACAACGGTATGCTTGCCTAACTCATTGCTCCAAAACAGACCCGTGAAACCAAAGAAGCCGCCACTGGCGCAAAGGCGAAGACCCGAATAGCGGGAAATGGGCTCCACTTCCGCTATGTCACGATAGGGAATGGAAACGCCTCCCACGCATTGGCGCACAGACAAGGCTTCTTCATCCAACGTAATGTCGCGGGGGCAACGGAAAGCGAAGTAAAGGGGAATGAACAACAGGCAAGCGGCTATCAGCCAGAAAACCCAACCGCTGCTCTCCACCACGGCAGCGGTATAGGCGCACACCGCCACGCCCAGCAGGATGAGGGCGGAACTAATCCATGTCACCACGCGCACCGGCCTGGACAGGCTCATCTTGAAAGACAAATCGTTTCTTCTCATGGCAGAACCTCCTATGATTGGTTAGCGGCGTCCGCCTGCCCCGCCAGGCCAGGCTTCCGCCTTTTCCGCAAATATACGAAATTTTGGGGAGATTCGCAAGCCCAGGACGAGAAAAATTGATATCGCTATTCACGTAACTGGCGATATCCGCCCTTACTCCGTGGCAGGGGCTTTCTCCGCGGGGCGCAAGACCTTGGCGTATTCCTCGGGAGAACGCAAAAGGCGGATAGCCTCAGCCACCTGCTTGTCATAGCGCAAGGAATTGCGGATGGCCCCGGCCTGGTAATAGTAAGCGGTCACGATGTCGTTCTCCAGCAATTGCTTGATGATGTCCTTGTTGTAGTCCAAGTCCTTGGCCACGTTGTGGCTCAGCTTCTTCTCCAGAGCCTCAAACTCCGGCTTCGCGTCCTCGTAATATCCCTCAAACTTCGCCAGGCGCACCAAGTCCTTCAAGTATTTCTCCGTCTCGCGGTCATACTGGAAATCGCAGTCCAGCACCCGTTGCTTGAACTCCTCGTAGTCGGCATCCGTCAGCTGGAAGCTCTCCGCGGGGGCGATGGTGGGATGCTTGGCGATGTAATCCACCTCATAATTGAGCACCACCTCGTTGCTGTCCCTCAACCCGATGAGATAATAGGCGATATTGGGCAAGGAGTCTGATTTCACCTCTATATCGGGCGTAATGCCCGCGCCATCCTTCACTTCCCTGCCGCCTTTGGTATGGAATACACGGGTGAGGGAATCGGGCACCTGCTCCGCGGAGCCTCCCTTGGCGTGACGATAGTTGATGGCTTGCACGCAGCGGCCACTGGGGATGTAGTAATGGCTGGTAGTGACTTTCAGCTGCCCATTATAAGGCAAATCGAGCGACACCTGCACCAACCCCTTGCCGAAAGTGCGCGTGCCCAGGATGACAGCCCTGTCCAGATCTTGCAGACAACCACTGGTAATCTCCGCCGCGCTGGCCGTGCTCCCGTTGACCAATACCACCATGGGCATCACGGTATCTACCGGCTCCACGGTAGTCTCATATACCCTGTTGACACGCTTTACTTTTCCCTTGGTGGTGACCAAGGTCAAGCCCTTTGGCACGAACATGTTGACGATGCTGATAGCCTCCTGCAAGGACCCGCCACCATTGTTGCGCAGGTCGAGCACCAAGCCTTTCGCCCCTTGCTTCTTCAGGTCGAGGAAGGCGCGGCGCACTTCCTGGGCGCTGCCGTCGGTATAGGAAGAGAAGTTGATATAGCCCAGGTTGCCCTCCAACATGCCGTAATAGGGCAGGCTGGGCAACTGGATGGAGCGGCGGGTCACCTTCATCTTGAGCGTCTTGCCCGTGCTGGGACGCTTCACTTTCAGCAGGAAGGAAGTGCCGGGCTCTCCTCTCAAGTGACTGCTTACCTCGCTGACCGTCTTGTCGGTCATCACGCTGTCGTCTATGCTCAATATGATATCGCCCTTGCGCAAACCAGCCTCGGCGGCAGGCATGTGCTCGTATGGCTCGTCGATGACAACGCGCTTCAATTGCTCATTGTACTTAATCAACGCGCCCACTCCGGCATACTTGCCCGTGATGAGCTGGTTCAGTTCCTTCACCTTGCTTTCGGGATAGTATTCCGTATAGGGATCCAAGCTGCGGAGCATGCCGTTGATGCCATTGCCTATCACCTCGTCAGCGTCCAGTGAGTCCACGTACATCATGTCGAGGTTGCGATAGATGGCGTTGAATATCTCGATGTTCTTGGACACAGCAAAATCATGATCCCTGTCGCCTTGCGCCTGGATGGGCATGGAGAACAACAAGGAGAGCGCGTAGAGTAAGATTGCTTTCTTCATCGCATATCGTGTTTGGTTGGTGCAAAAATACTACATTCGGGCGGTAATATCACCAAAAACGCGGAAAAATTAGGGATATTTATCAAGGAAACGAAAATTTCGCCCAAAATATTTGGTGGTTTCAAAGAAAGTGCTTACCTTTGCAACCGCAAAAACAAAGAATTGCTTCAGTAGCTCAGTTGGTTAGAGCACCTGACTGTTAATCAGGGGGTCGTTGGTTCAAGCCCATCCTGGAGCGCGTAAAAGGGAATTATCCTCACGGGTAGTTCCCTTTTGTTTTTATTGGGTCAGCGGATTGCCCACGGTTGGCAGTCCCAGCTCCTCCCTGCCGGTGGCACGTCGGTCACCGGCAGGGAGCATGTAAGGTAACGTGAGTTCGACGAAAACTTGTAGAGACGCATTCTTGCGTCTCGGCAAGCAAGATTGCCGAATAAAATCGCCTGTCGCGAAGACTTGGCAGCTGGCTGAGACGCAAGAATGCGTCTCTACAGTTTGGCAATAACAGGGCTGCGCACATAAAGTGGAATCCGTCGAACTCACGTTAAGGTAAGCTTTACCAGACTAGCAGGACAAGCGGCACCCGTCAACCTTCATCATTGCCTTTATCCGGCTCGACCCGCTCTATGCGACGAATATGGCTTGCCCTGTTTTCAATGATCAACGGCACACGCTCAACCGCGACGACCGACGTGTCAAGCCCCAAGGCGTTTGGCTCTCCGATGCCTATCTTCCGGATAAGGGCATAGAGGCTCATCAGCAGGTTTTGCCGACGGTTACGGGAATCTTCCGGATAATATACGCGGTGTATGATGATAAAGCGGAAATCGCCCGGTATGCCGTTCTTGCGCAAAGAGGGATAAGAACTGGTCAGTTCCACCTCGCCGCCCGCGACAAGGTCGTCAACCACTTGCCGCAAATAAAGGCTCACGCGAGGCTCTATGCGAAAGCCCACACGCATGGTTACGCTATACAAAGTCTCCTTTATCAACGTGGAGCAGCTATATTCAAGGGTGTCCGGCGCATCCACGAATTCCAAGTTGATAAGCCAATAGTGGTCCGCCCGCTTAGGTTGCTTGTTGATGATGGAATAGAGCAACTTTTCATCCACCCAGCCTTCCTTGCCCGCGTGGTTCACATACACCAGGTTGGAGGCATACTTGGGTATGCTTTCATCCCCTTTGATGTCGGAAATGATACCATAGTAATCGCTCAACCGCTTCGCGGACATATACCTGCGCCGGATTTTCCCGGCGCCAACCCATACGAACATGATGAAGCAGAGCAGCCCGCCAATCAACAACGTAAACCAACCACCCGCCATCAGCTTGGAGAGATTGGCCGTAAGGAATATGCCCTCTAGCGCGCAATATCCGCCGACAAACAACAAGGACAAGGCACGGGGCACGCCCCGCGTGCGCAAGTAGAAGCCCAGCAACAGCGTGGTCATCAGCATCGTGACCGTTATGGCAAGCCCGTAAGCCGCTTCCATGTGACCGGAGTCACGGAACAACAAGATGGTAAACACGACTCCTATATACATGGCGAGATTTACCATCGGGATAAACAGCTGTCCCTTCACGTTAGTGGGATGCTTGATATGCATGCGGGGCCAGAAATTCAGGTTCATGGCCTCGCTCAATATGGAAAACGAACCGCTGATAAGAGCCTGGCTCGCCACGATGGCGGCTCCCGTGGCCATCACGACAGCAAACACCAGCGCCTCTCGCGGCATGATGGCATAGAAAGGATTGGCAGTGCCCTGCGCGCTCTCCGGATGATTCAACACCCACGCTCCTTGCCCCAGGTAGTTGAGGATGAGCATCGTTTTCACGAACAGCCAGCTGACGGTGATGTTTCGCCTGCCGCAATGCCCTAAATCAGAATACAAGGCTTCCGCTCCGGTAGTGCACAAGAAGACGGCTCCCAATATCAGGAACCAATGAGGGGATTCCGCCAACAAGCGTATAGCGTAGCAAGGATTGAAGGCCTTGAACACTTGAGGACAGGAAACCAAGCCCGCGACCCCGACCGCTCCCAGGAGCAAAAACCAAAACAGCATAAACACCCCGAACGAGCGTCCTATGTTTTCCGTCCCGAAACGCTGCACGAAAAATATGACGGTAATAATGGCCAGCGCAATGGGGATGACAGGCAGGCTCGGACTGACGCTTTCCAGTCCCTCGATGGCTGTCGTAACGGTAATGGCCGGGGTTATAATGCCATCAGCCAGCAAAGTGCTCGCGCCAACAATGGCTATGGCGTAAATCCATTTTCTCCTGTGGCGGCGCAAAAGGGCATAAAGCGCGAGTGTGCCTCCCTCGCCGTTATTGTCTGCGCGGAGAGCCACCAAGACATACTTGACCGTGGTCTGGAGGGTCAGTGTCCAGATGACGCAAGACAAAGCTCCCAGCACATAATCCTCGTCGAGCGCCTCCCCAGTATGGATGATGGCTTTCATCACATAAAGTGGCGATGTACCGATGTCGCCAAAAACAATGCCCAACGTAATCAACAGACCGGCGAATCCAATCTTGTTTTGAATTCCGCCTTCTTTCAACATGTTTGCCATACAAAGTGATTTATTCGTTCTACATGCGTGAATGTACCCTGACCTGTCCCATGATGGACACTCCCCGACGACTTAACGGCACGGCACCTTGGATAGCGCCGTCACTCGCGTCAGCTCCGGGAAAAGCCAGTCTGTCCATCTGAATAGGGTTTATCAGCTTAACGTGACCATAAAGTCGTAAGAGGAAGCGGTCTCTTAAAGGGGAAAAATCGTATATATATCGTGGGATTACCTGAACGTTTAAGAATGAAGCCGACCGCTCAATGAGGCCGGGAAGGCATGAATCAGGAACAAGGAACGCCCTCAGGATTCCGGTAAATGTCTTGATATCCATATTCTTCTGTCTTTCTCAACTTTAATTTTCAGGCAAAGTTACGCATTTTATAGTTAAAAGCAAGTGAAATGCGAATAATTCGCTCAAAAGTTGTATATTCGCAGCATGGAAATCCAATTGTCAACATCAGAGATGGGGGGTTTGCGTAAACTTCAACGGAATCTAGCCGGAAGTTCCGACTATGCCCGTGTGACTTGCGTCCTGATGTTGGGCATGGGCAATTCCCCCTCTTTCGCGGCCTCATGTATCGGGATAGACGTTTCCACGGTATACCGTTACCGTTCCGCTTATCTGCACGGTGGCGCAGAGGAACTTTTGGAAAGTATGAAGAGCAAAGAGGTTAAACAAGCTATTGGATCTCCTGAATATAAAGAGAAAATAGAGAAAGGACATGAAATATGGAACTATACAAACAATGCTGATATTACAATTATTGATGAAAAAGTACAAGCTATTAAAATAGTCAAATAGTCTTACAAACACTTCCGTAGTAACACAGTATGGAGGTGTTTTTTGTTGTGTAGCTCCTTGATTTAAGTTGACGCTTACACTACAACTTCTACACAAAAACATCATTATAAGATTAATGTTACCATACAATAGTTTGGTAATTTAATTCTTAATATGTTTAATATTCCACCATCATCTCTAAGTCGCTCGTTTACCGAGGGCAAAGGTGGTAAGCGCAACCACCTCATTATGAAGTCTCTGAATTATTTCGCTGTCTGCGGAAACGCCGGACTCGTGAATAAATCGGCCAATGAGGTACTGCTCTCCGGCAAGCGTCTTAAGATTGCTGATGGAAAAAGGTATCCCCCAATGGCCTTGATACCGAAACGTCTTTCCAGTCGTTTGCCCAACCGCTTGAGTTGCTCAAGTCTGAAAATTTGAGACTTAAGTTCTTAAAAATTCCGTATAATCTGCGGAAAGGACCAAAAAATTACAGTTTCCGCTGGTTATACGACATATTTTTCCTATATTTGCATCACAAATAAGCGGCATCATAAACCCAAATTGGTCATTAGACCGCCCAAGGTTCTTTTCCCTTTCCTGCGTGAAGCTCTTTGGGCATCTTGTCCACTTCTGTCAGCGTCTTGCTTCCCGTCTTGCCTCGACGTAGCCCACTACGCCTTCATCAAGCCGGAAAACAATACGTAAGACATCAATGAACAATCTACCCAAATCCTAATGAGATTTGGGTTCAAGCAGCTTCGTATGCAGAACCCTGTATAGAGCGAGGCAGAACCTTTGGGGAAGACTTCTGATGGAAAAAACAAAGCCGCCCGTCTCGACAGACGGGCGGCTTCTCACGTTAGTATGTTATGAAAAATTTGAGAGAATTGAAACTTCACAGTTTCGTGATTGTTTGTTTTATGATTTATAGAGAAAGCATAGAAATTATCATTTTATAAATACCTCTTTTGTGTTTTCATCACTCACTTGAAGTTTGAAGCGGTGCATGGAATCTACCTTGGCACTATCTTTAAGCGTTACCGAAGCCCCTACCGTTGGCATCACCCGATATCCATTGTCCACGCCTGTGACCTGGGAAGGTGTTTCAGGATTGAGGGAGACTTGGGCCGCATTGCCCAATGTAAGGAAGATGGCTACAATGGCGGCCGACTTAAACAGCGGCCTGAGCCTGCGGGTAAGAGTCACGGCGTGAGCCTTGGGTTCGCGTTCCGCATTAATGACAGCCATGAGCTTGCGGTCGAAGTCCTCACCCAGCGTCTCTTCCCTTCTTTGCGCGCCTTGGTAGGCAAAGAGGTCTTTATATCTCTGCAATTCGGCGGGAACATCCTCCTGGCTGAAGAACGTGCGCAGAATCTTCTCCTCCTCGAGGGAAGTCTCGCCGCTCCAATAGCGTTCCAAGAGTTGATTGATGTACTTATAGTCCATATTCGTCGAATGTTTGATATTTTGCCTTGATAGTTTGACGGGCCCGGAAAATGGTTACTTTCACCTGTTCCTCGGTTATGTTCAGTATCTGAGCTATTTCCTTGTATGGCTTTCCTTCGATATCCCGCAGCTGTATGCAACTGCGTTGCCTTTCCGGGAGCCCGTCAATTATTTTTCTCACGAGCGCCAGACGGTCTTTCTGGTTCATTTGCTCGTAGGGATCGGATGATTTGTCTGGGCGTTCTTGCTTTTCCTCGCTGAGCGAATCGTTGTCTGAGCCTTTCCTCTTGAGATAGTCCAACGCCAGATTCCTGGTAATCCGGAAGCAGTAAGCCTCCATGGATTCTATCTCCGCCCAGCGGTCTCGATTGTTCCAGACTTTAATCAACGCTTCCTGCACTATGTCCTCCGCCTCTGCGCGTTGGAGAGTGACGCGAAGTGCCAGCCTGAAGAGTTTGTCTTTCAGCGGCATGACATCGTTTCGGAAACTGACTATTTTCATCCTCTCTATAATGTAAGACGATTGGGCAAAGGAAAAGTTACAGCGAAAGAGAAAATATCCCCTTGATTAAAACTTTTTAACTTTTCGTTCCTCCTACACCTAATTAACGTGAGTTCGACGAAAACTTGTAGAGACGCATTCTTGCGTCTCAGCAAGCAAGATTGCCGAATAAAATCGCCTGTCGCGAAGACTTGGCAGCTGGCTGAGACGCAAGAATGCGTCTCTACAGTTTGGCAATAACAGGGTTGTGCACATAAAGTGGAATTCGTCGAACTCAAATTATATATAGGTATTAGGCGCAGGAGGAACGGGAAGAACGAGAATCAACGAATGAAAGTGCCATGCCGGCCATCGATGGCCGTGGCCAAGGTAATGTTAACTTGCCTCACGCCCGCCGCGACGGCTTGGAGAGCATTCTCTATCTTGGGTATCATTCCTCCCGAGACCGTGCCATCGGCCACATAACGGAGGAAATCCTCACGGGTGATCTCCCTTATCAAGCTACCATCGTCTTCAGGATTACGCAGCACGCCAGGTTTCTCGAAGGAGAAAACAAGCGTCACGTCATAGAAAGGAGCCAAGGCCTTGGCCGTCTCCGAGGCAATGGTATCGGCGTTGGTATTGAGAATATTTCCTTCCCCGTCATGGGTCAAGGGAGCCATCACGGGCGTGACGCCTTGCTCGACAAGTGTCTGGAGCCGCTGGCCATCAACCTTGTCCACGTCTCCCACGAAACCGAAATCCACCCCGTCTTTCAATGGACGCCTATGGCTACGGATGACATCAATGTCCGCCCCCGTAAGGCCAAGGGCATTCACGCCCATAGCTTGCAACTTGGCAACGATGTTCTTGTTTACCAATCCGCCATAGACCATGGTGACCACTTCCAGCATGGCCGCATCGGTAACACGTCGGCCATTGACCATCTGGCTTTCTATGCCCAGTGAGGCGGCCACCTTGGTAGCCCTGCGGCCGCCTCCATGCACCAATATCTTGTGCCCATGAATAGCGGCGAAATCCACCAAGAGCCGCCTTAAGCCTGCCTCGTCTTCCACGATGGCACCGCCCACTTTCACTACGGTTAGCTTTTCCATCTTTTCTCTACTCCAAATAGGTATAGCCATAGAGGCCGCTACGATAATTGTTGAGGAACTCCTTGCCTTCCTCCAGCGTAATCTTGCCTTCCTTGACGCTCTTGGTGACCCACGTCTCCAACTGGCGCACCAATTTCTTGGGGTTATACTGCACGTAGTCGAGCACATCCTCCACCGTCTCGCCATCGAAAACCTGGTCTATATGATAGCGGCCATTCTTTACGGAAATATGCACGGCATTGGTATCTCCAAAAAGGTTGTGCATATCCCCCAGTATCTCCTGGTAGGCACCAATGAGGAACACACCCAGGTAATAGGTCTCATCACGCTTCAAGGTATGCACAGGCAACACATGGGAAATGTTGCGGTTGGTCACGAAGTTAGCAATCTTGCCATCACTGTCGCAAGTAATATCCTGTATGGTCGCCACACGGGAAGGCCTTTCGTTGAGACGCTGGATGGGCATGATGGGGAACAATTGGTCTATCGCCCAGCTATCGGGCAAGCTTTGGAAAAGCGAGAAATTGCAGAAATACTTATCCGCCAACAGCTTGTCCAGTCCCGTAAGCTCCTCCGGAGTATGCTTGAGCTGCTTTGCCAACACATTGATTTCCCTACACACACTCCAATACATGGCCTCTATCTCCGCCCGGGTCTTCAAATCCACCATGCCATGGGAGAAAAGCTCCAGGCACTCATCACGTATCTGCTCAGCGTCGTGCCAGTCTTCCAGCATCGTGCGAGGATTGAGATGGTCCCAGATGTCATAGAGGTCTTTCACCAATTGGTGATCATCTTCCTTTGGTTCAAATTCCTCTGGCATCTCGGGCAGGGAAGCGGTCTCCAAGACATTGATGACCAATACGGAGTGATGGGCGGAAAGACTCCTGCCACTCTCGGTGATGATATTGGGATGGGGAATGCCATTTTTATTGGCAGCCTCCACAAAGGTATATACGCAGTCGTTGACATATTCCTGGATGGAATAGTTGACAGAGCTCTCGCTGTTAGAGGAGCGCGTGCCATCATAATCCACGCCCAGGCCGCCACCGCAATCCACGAAGTCCACGTTGTAACCCATCTTATGGAGATTGACATAAAACTGCGAGGCTTCCCTCAAGGCCGTTTGTATGCGACGAATCTTGGTGATTTGGCTTCCGATGTGGAAATGTATCAGGCGGAGGCAATCATGGAGACCTTTCTTGTCAAGTATAGTCAAAGCCCGCAACAGCTCCGCGGAAGTAAGACCAAACTTGGAAGCGTCGCCTCCACTCTCTTCCCACTTGCCCGAACCGCTGGAGCCTAATTTCACACGAATACCCAAATTAGGTTTCAGATTGAGTTTCTTGGCCACCTTGGCGATAAGCTCCAACTCGTTAAGCTTCTCCACCACGATGAAAATGCGCTTGCCCATCTTTTGGGCAAGCATGGCCAGTTCTATATAGCTCTGGTCTTTGTATCCATTACAAATGATGAGCGAGTCACTTTGGCATTGTACGGCTATCACCGCATGCAGCTCGGGCTTGGAGCCGGCCTCCAAACCAAGATTGAATTTCTTGCCATGGGAAATTATCTCTTCCACCACGGGTTGCATTTGGTTGACCTTGATAGGATAGATGATGAAGTTCTCCGCCTGGAAGTCGTACTCCTTCTTGGCTTTCTCAAAACAGCTGGCCGTCTTTTCTATCCTATTATCCAAGATGTCGGGGAAACGGAGCAGCACCGGAGCCGTCACGTCTCGCAAGGCCAGCTCGTCCATCACCTCGCGCAAATCTATGCGCGCGTCGTCCTTGCAAGGAGTGACGTAAACATTTCCTTCGTCGTTGACACCAAAGTAGGAAGTGCCCCATCCTGTGATGTTGTACAATTCCTTGGAGTCTTCAATTGTCCATTTTTTCATGTCAGCGTTATGGGTTAAGTTAATGAGAGTAGTTGCTTTACTTTTTCCACAGACATCCTGATCTTGTCATGATTGTCCATGAGATTGACATTCACGGTGTATTTTGCCCGTGAATAATAGGGTTCACGATTGGCCAATTGCTCGGTGATAAACACTTGCACCTCCTCGGGAGTCTTGTTGAGCAAAAGCGGGCGGACGCTCTTTCCCATTTTCAAATGCTTATAGAGTATCTCGGGACTCGCTTTCAGGTAAACCGTATCGCCCTGCTGGTTCATGTAAGCCATATTGTCGAAAAAACAGGGCGTGCCTCCCCCGCAACTGATGACCACGTTCTCAAACTCGGCCACCTCATGCAGCATGTTATGCTCTATCTTGCGGAAACCTTCCTCGCCCACTTCGTCAAACAGCTGTTTTACCGTCTTGCGCATACGGCTCTCTATATACCAGTCCAGGTCATAGAACTCTATACCCAGCTCCGCCGCCAACGCCCTGCCAACGGTGGTCTTTCCCGCACCCATGTAGCCAATGATGATAATCCTTCTCATGCTTATCTCTTACGACGATAACCCTTAGTGGCAGGAGCGTTATTAATGATTTCCACGCATTGCTCGTAAGTGAGTTCCGCGGCCTTGGCCTGCAGTTCCTTGGGCAAACCATAGTTTTTCTTGCCATAGCTGATATAGGGGCCAAACTTACCGTTGAGAATCTCCATGCCTGGTTCTTCCTCAAAGCGCTTGATATGCTTGCGCTCGTCTTCTTCCCTGCGTTTCTTCACCAGCTCAATGGCTTCCGGCAAGGTAATGGCCATAGGATCCACACCTTCCGGCAATGACGTGTATTTCTTCTCATGAAGCACATAGGGACCATACTTTCCCGCACCTATCACGACAGGAGAGCCTTCAAAGTCGCCCAACGTACGAGGTAGCTCAAACAACTCCAATACTTCTTCCAACGTAATGGTCTCTATGCTCTTGTCTGGAGGTATCTGGGCAAAGCGGGGTTTCGTCTCACCTTCCGCCGCGCCAATCTGCGCCATTGGCCCAAAACGGCCAATCTTCACGAATACGGGCAAGCCACTGGCAGGGTCATTGCCCAGCATGCGCTCTCCTACCCTGTGCTCACTGCGGGCATTGAAGGCTTGGTCCACCTCTGGCTTGAATGACTTATCGAATTTCTTCATCCAAGCAATCCAGTCGGTTTTTCCTTCCGCTATATCATCAAAACGCTGTTCCACATTGGCGGTGAAATTGTAATCCATGATTTCGGGGAAACACTCCACCAAGAAGTCATTGACCACGATTCCCACGTCAGTAGGCAGCAACTTCCCTTTATCAGCGCCCGCCATCTCTTTCTTGATTTTGCTAGTGACCTGGATGCCTTTCAAAGTGTCTACGGTATAGGGGCGCTCCACGCCAGGCCTATTGCCTTTAATTACATACTTCCTTTGCTGGATAGTGCTGATCGTAGGCGCATAAGTAGAAGGACGGCCTATACCCAGTTCCTCTAGTTTGTGCACCAAACTTGCCTCGGTATAGCGGGAAGGCGGAAGAGTGAACTTCTGGGTGGCCACGATTTCTCTGCGCTGCAGAACATCCCCCTCACTCATAGCGGGCAAAAGGCGGGTGCTTTCCTCTTGGCCTTCAGTCGTATCATCGTCCGTAGACTCCCTGTATACTTTCAGGAAACCATCAAAAGCTATCACCTCACCCGTAGCCACGAACTTCTCCGGGACACTATCTATAGCTATTGTCACCGTGGTCTTCTCGAACTTGGCATCCGCCATTTGCGACGCGGCCGTACGCTTCCATATCAGTTCATAGAGCCTGCGCTCATGCGTATTTCCATCTATTTGGGTAGTGGCCATCTGCGTAGGCCGTATGGCCTCATGCGCTTCCTGCGCACCCTTGGAATGGGTATGATAATTGCGGGGATTGCTATATTCCTCACCATAAAGCTTGACAATCTCCTCCTTGCTAGTAGCAATGCAGAAACCTGAGAGATTGACGCTATCCGTACGCATGTAAGTAATCAGTCCATTCTCATAGAGATGCTGCGCCACCATCATTGTCTGGCTAACGGTCAGCCCTAACTTACGAGCGGCTTCCTGCTGCAAGGTAGAAGTGGTGAAAGGAGGCGCAGGGCTGCGCTTGGCAGGTTTCTTGGCGACGCTTTCCACCGTGAAAGTCGCGTCTTTGCATTTCTCCAGAAAAGCCTCCACTTCCTCATGGGTCTTGAATCGCCTATCCAATTCGGCCTTTACTTCAGAGGCACTACCATCAGAAGCCACTAAGCCGAAAGTAGCTGTCACACGATAATAAGTCTCGCTCTGGAAAGCATGTATCTCCCGCTCTTTCTCCACGATAAGGCGAACTGCTACACTTTGCACCCTTCCCGCGGAGAGGGAGGGACCTACTTTTTTCCATAGCACCGGAGATATCTTGAAGCCTACTATACGATCCAACACTCGTCTGGCCTGCTGGGCATTCACCAAATTCATGTCCACATGGCGTGGATGGGTGATGGCCTGAAGTATGGCGGGCTTGGTAATCTCATGAAAAACGATGCGACTGGTCTTTGCCTCATCCAGCCCCAACACCTCGCAAAGATGCCATGATATGGCTTCTCCCTCGCGGTCCTCATCAGACGCCAACCATATCTTCTTGGCCTTGCTGGCGTTGTCACGCAACTCTTTTACCACTTTGCGCTTGTCCTCAGGTATCTCGTAACAAGGCTCCATTGTTTCCTCATCAATGCTCAATGACTTTTTCTTCAAGTCACGGATATGCCCATATGATGACATCACCTTGAAGTCCTTACCCAAGAATTTCTCTATAGTTTTGGCTTTCGCGGGACTCTCTACGATTACTAGATTTTCTTGCATAACGGCAAAAGTATTCTTTAATAGTCCGCAAAAGTAAACAAAACTTTCCTGTATACATTATATATATAGGGATTTTTTGATTTTTTTAGTATTTTCCCTTCCCGCCCATGAATTACCATGACACCAAAAACAACGGGGAGCCTCGTTGAGGCTCCCCGTGAATTTATTTCCGGAAATCAATCCTTATTGCAATTATCTGTCACCTCCCTGGCGGCGATCAGGACGAGGCCTGCGATCTGGGCGGGGTCTACGCTCACGCTCCACATAGCCTTCTGGCTTCTCTATAAGCACACGGTGCGAAAGCTTGTATTTACCCGTTTTTGGATCTATCTCCATAAGTTTCACCTTAATCTTGTCGCCTTCCTTGATGCCTGCGTCTTCCACGGTCTCCAAGCGCTTCCAGTCTATTTCCGAGATGTGAAGCAAGCCGTCTTTACCAGGAAGTATCTCAACGAAGCAACCATAAGGCATGATGGAGCGAACCACTCCCTCATACACCTCACCTACCTCAGGCACGGCAGCTATCGCTTTGATCTTGGCCACGGCGGCATCAATGCTCTCCTTGTTGGGAGCGGACACTTGGACGTGACCCTTGCCATCAGACTCATCAATGGTAATCGTTGCGCCCGTATCCTCTTGCATCTGCTGGATAATCTTACCACCAGGGCCTATCACGGCACCGATAAACTCCTTGGGGATATCGAATGCCACGATGCGAGGCACTTGAGGCTTCAATTCCGCGCGAGGCTCAGAGATAGTCTCCATCATCTTGCCCAATATATGCTCACGGCCAGCCTTGGCTTGCATCAAAGCCTGTTCCAGTATCTCAAAACTCAAGCCATCACACTTGATATCCATCTGGGTAGCGGTCAATCCGTCACGTGTACCAGTGGTCTTGAAGTCCATATCGCCCAAGTGATCCTCGTCACCCAGGATATCACTCAAGATGGCATACTTATCCTCTCCAGGATTTTTGATAAGTCCCATGGCGATACCGCTCACAGGTTTCTTCATGGGAACACCCGCATCCATCAACGCCAAGGTTCCAGCGCAGACTGTAGCCATGGAAGAAGAGCCATTAGACTCCAATATCTGGCTCACCAAACGGACTGTATAAGGAAAGTCTGCCGGTATCTGGTCTTTCAAACCACGCCAAGCCAAATGGCCATGGCCTATCTCACGACGGCCAACACCACGTTGCGCCTTAGCCTCACCTGTGGAGAAGGGAGGGAAGTTATAGTGAAGCAGGAAGCGCTGGTAACCACGGTTAAGCACATCGTCCACCAACTTCTCGTCAAGCTTAGTTCCCAACGTACAAGTAGAGAGTGACATGGTCTCACCACGCTGGAAGATAGCACTTCCATGAGGCATAGGCAGGGGTGACACCTCACACCAAATGGGACGGATATCAGTAGTCTTACGGCCATCAAGACGAATGCCTTCGTCCAAAATACAACGGCGCATAGCGTCACGCATCACGTCGTCATAGTAACGATGCGCCTCTGCATGTTTCTCATCCAAATCATCCGAAGACAAGTCCGTATGGGCAGCGTCATACTGCTCCAGGAAATCCGTGATGATCTTGTCGAAAGCATCCTGGCGGGCATGCTTCTCCAACGCCTGCTTGTTAATGTCATACACCTGCTGGTAAAGAGCCTTGATTTGCCCGCGCAATTCCTCGTCGTTGGTTTCGTGGCAATATTCACGCTTTACGTCAGTGCCCAATTCCTTAGACAATTCCACTTGCAACTGGCACATGGGCTTGATAGCCTCAGCGGCCACTTTCAACGCGGCGATGAGATCCTGCTCGGAAACCTCTTTCATCTCTCCTTCCACCATCATGATGTTTTCGGCAGTGGCACCTACCATGATATCCATGTCTGCCTCTTCCATCTGCTGGAAAGTGGGATTCACCACGTACTCTCCATTGACACGAGCAACGCGGACCTCAGAAATGGGGCATTCGAAAGGTATATCAGAACAAGCCATGGCAGCGGAAGCTGCGAAGCCCGCCAATGCGTCGGGTTGGTCTACGCCGTCAGCTGAAAGCAACATGACCTGTACATAAACTTCGGCATGATAATCAGAGGGGAAGAGAGGACGCAAAGCCCTGTCTACCAAGCGGGAGGTGAGAATCTCGTCATCACCCGCCTTGCCTTCGCGCTTGGTGAAACCACCTGGGAAACGGCCCGCGGCACTATACTGCTCGCGATAATCCACTTGCAAAGGCATGAAGTCTGTACCCGGAACGGCATCCTTTGCTGCACAAACAGTGGCCAACAGCACTGTGTTTCCCATACGGAGCACTGCAGCGCCATCAGCTTGCTTTGCAACTTTTCCGGTCTCAATCGTGATGGTTCTCCCATCAGGCAATTGAACTGTTTTCGTAATTACGTTCATCAAATCTAAAACTTTATTGTCTTTCTAACATCAAAAATAAATCGTCGCGAAGTTACCGCTTTTATCGTTAAAAAACGAAGAAACACCCCATTATTTTGAAGAAACACTCCATTATTTTGATATTTTAAGCAAAATGTAATGCGCCACCCCGCTCTTTTCCAAAATTTCCTTGGTCATTTCGATGAATATTCTTACCTTTGCATCGATTTAGACGTTAACATATTTCAAAATGAAAATACGCAAGACACACCTCATCTTGGCCATGATGGCCGTAGCCATGTTCACGATAACTTCCTGCGACAAGCAGAAGTTCCACATCTCCGGCAATATCACCGAAGCCAAAGACTCTACGCTTTATTTAGAGCATATTAGCCTGAATGGCCCCGTGAAAGTGGACTCCTTGAAGCTGGGAGAGGACGGAGCGTTCGACTTCGCCCAAGATGCCGTGGAAGCACCAGAGTTTTACAGATTACGCATAGCCAACCAAAGTATCAACCTTTCCATAGACTCTACGGAGACCATCAACGTCAAGGCCGCCTATCCCAACATGGTAATGAGGTATGAGGTGACAGGATCGGAGAACTGCGAGAAAATCAAGGAACTGTCCATGATGCAAATGGATTTGCAGATACACATCAACCAAATAGCCGCCAATCCTAACATCAGCATGGACTCCGCCAGCGTAGCCATCGACCGCGTATTGAAAGAGTACAAAAATACGGTGAAGACGCAATATATCTTCAAGGAACCCATGAAGGCTTACGCCTATTACGCTCTCTTCCAAACCGTACAGATAGGAAGGGCGAACACCCTCATCTTCAATCCCCGCAACAAGAAAGATGACGTACAAGTATTCGCCGCCGTGGCCACCAGTTGGGACACTTACCACCCTAACACCGAGAGAGGGGCAAACCTTCACAATATAGCCATTGAAGGCATGAAAGACGTACGCATCATAGAGCAGCGCAACGCGCAATCGATAGATCCCAGCAAAGTGCACGAGGGCAACCTGATAGATATCGCCTTGCAAGACAACAAAGGACAAGTGCGCCGACTGACCGACTTGAAAGGAAAAGTCGTGTTGCTGGATTTCCATCTTTTCGCTGGCGAGAAGAGCACTGAGCGCATTATGGCCTTGCGTGACCTATACAACAAGTATCACGCCCAAGGGTTTGAGATATACCAGGTATCTGTAGATCCCGACGAGCATTTCTGGAAAGTATCCACCGAAGCCCTGCCATGGATTAGCGTGCATGAGGAAAACGGCCTGCAAGGGAACAGCCTTACGCTTTACAATGTGCAACGCATTCCCACCTATTTCTTGATAGACAGGAATAACGAATTGCAGAAGCGTGACGAACAAGTCAGCGATCTTGAAGCTGAAATCAAGGGATTGCTCAATTAGTTCCAACTAACGAGAAGCCCTCGCTAAAAACCTAAATCCAGATGTCATGATGAAAAAGCTGCTTTTAATGGCCTTGGCCTTGATGACTATAGGCACGCAAGCAAAGGTAAGACTACCTCACTTGCTGGGAAACAACATGGTATTGCAACAAGAGGCTGACGCTCGCCTATGGGGCTGGGCGAAACCTGGGCAAAAAGTAAAAGTAACCGTTTCCTGGGCAAGCACTCCCTATGAGGCACAGGCCGACAAGACCGGTAAATGGCTCGTGAGCGTACGAACCCCCAAGGCTAGCTACACACCTCTTTCCATTACCTTTGATGATGGCGACCAGACCACTCTCTCTGGCATTTTGGCGGGCGAAGTATGGGTTTGCGCAGGCCAAAGCAACATGGAGATGCCCATGAAAGGATTTGACGACTGTCCAACGGAAGGATACAACAAGGCCGTCTTGGAGGCCAACCAATATAAAGGCATCCACTATGTGAAGATACCTAGCGTGATGAGCACAAAACCTTTGGATGACGCTAACTGCGAATGGAAAGAAGTCAACCAAAACACAATAGGAGAGGCTTCAGCCACGGGATATTTCTTCGCCCAAGTGGTCAATCGCACGCTCAATGTACCTGTAGGTCTAATCATGGCCAACAAGGGCGGTACCCGTATAGAGAGTTGGCTGGACGAAGCCAACTTGCGCCAACACACAGACGAGAATCTTGATTCCTTGACTATGACCAAGAAGTTCCAATGGGACTTCCTCTATCCCCTGCTTTGGGCTAACGGCACTTTCCACCCCATCTTGAATTACACCGTGAAAGGAATCTTGTATTATCAAGGTTGTTCCAACGTAGGTGCCCCCGCGGGACAATACACTGCCCGCATGGACTTGTTGGTAAAACAATGGCGCAGAGATTTCAAGTTGGGCGACATCCCCTTCTATTTCGTGCAGATAGCTCCTTATTTCAATGGAGACCCCAATGGAGACGCCGGCCCTAAATTGCGTGAGCAGCAATGGAAGGCATCCAAAATCATCCCCAACTGCGGTATTGTCTGCACAGACGATTTGGTTTATCCCTACGAGAGCCAGCAGATACACCCCTGCCAGAAACAGCCCGTAGGCGAACGGCTGGCACTCCAGGCACTCAACAAAACCTATGGCATGAAGGAGATATGGTGTGAAAGTCCCGAGTTCAAGGAATTACGCATCAGCAATGACACCTGCGTCGTGACCTTGCAAAATGATTATAGAGCCATCAGCCGTTTCGAGGACTTGCAAGGCTTTGAGGTGGCAGGCGAGGACAAGGTATTCCACAAAGCCAAGGCTTATTACCAAGCCTATAAAGGCATCATCATCACCTGTCCTGAAGTGAAGAAGCCCGTGGCCGTGCGCTACGCATTCCGCAACTGGGGCTACGGCAACGTGAAGAATGGCGCGTTGTTGCCGCTCTTCCCCTTCCGCACAGATAATTGGTAAAGTATGGCTCATCCCCTGGAGAAATTCAAATATTGCCCACTCTGCGGCTCTTCACGTTTTGAGATTCACAACGTGAAGAGCCGCAAGTGCCAAGACTGCGGGTTTACCTATTACGCCAATCCCAGTTCGGCCACGGTAGCATTGATTGTGAACGACAAGAATGAGCTGTTGGCGGTACGCCGCAAGAACGAGCCTGCCAAGGGAACACTGGACTTACCTGGAGGTTTCGTGGACATGGAAGAGACGGGAGAACAGGGTATGGCTCGTGAGGTCATGGAAGAGACTGGCCTCAAGGTAACCCACTTGCGCTTTCTTTTCAGCCTTCCCAACCTGTATCTGTACTCAGGCATCGTCGTACATACCTTGGACATGTTCTACGAATGCCAAGTGGAAGACCTGTCACTGGTACATGCCATGGATGACGCGGAAGAATATCTATGGATTCCGCTCTCGAAAATCAAGACAGAAGAATTTGGCTTGCTTTCCGTAAGAGAAGGCTTGACCCGATACCTGGCAAGCCGCTGACTTCACTTCACCACCACGTTGCCTAACCAGGCGCAGCCCAACCCCAACGCCACGCTTAACAATACATAGAGAGCATACATACCCCATTGACCTTGCCGCAACAGCGCAAGGCCTTCATAACTAAATGTGCTGAATGTGGTGAAGCCACCGCAGAAACCCGTCGTTAAGAACAGGCGGGTCTCCGCACTCCAGTTCAAGCGGGCAGAAAGGCCATAAAATATGCCTATGCAAAAACAGCCCAAAAGATTGACCACGAAAGTAGCCAGCGGAAAGCCTTGATGGGCAAGCGGCCGCAAAATAGTGGAAAGCCAATAGCGGCACACGCTACCTGCGCCTCCGCCCAAGAACACCATCAAACACTCTTTCACCCTTACTCTTCCTCCTTGGGAACGATAAGCTTCACCAGCACCTTGTCCACTCGGGCACCATCCATGTCCACTATTTCCATCGAGAAACCATTCCATTCCACTCGCTCTCCCGCATGGGGAATATGGCTCAACAACTCTATAATCAGACCCGCCAAAGTACTGTAACTTTGCTTATGGTCATAGAGATCTTCACGCTCAAAATAAGTCAAGAAGTCATAGAAAGAACATTGTCCGTCCACGAGCCATCCTTCCGCGTCCTTTCGCTTCACGATGTCAGGTTCCACGGTGGGTCGCTCTATCGTGCCCACCAGTCCTTCCAGAATGTCGCGCAACGTGATAATACCCATCAACCTGCCGAATTCATCGCATATCAAAGCCTGCGAGGTCTGCTTCTCTCTCATCTGTTCCAAGGCCCGGTAAACAGACATGTTCTCATAGAAATAAACAGCGGGGCGCTTGAAATCATTGAGACAGATGGGGTCGTCATTGAGATGGAATATCAAATCTTTCAGTGCCACCACGCCCAGAATGTTGTCCAGCTTGCGGTCTATCAAAGGATATGCCTCGTAAAGGTGCTCTTGCAGGGACTTCCTGATTTCCTCCGCGGTCATGCGGGTATCCAACACCACCAAGTCGGAACGATGGGTCATCAGCGAGCTCACCTTCAAGTCGCCCATCAGGAATACTCGCTCCACGATGTCTTGCTCCACTTCCTGAACGGCACCACTATTTTTGCCTTCCTGCACGATAGACTTGATGTCCTCCTCGGTAATCTTGCTTTCAGCGTCCTTGATGCCCAGCAGGGAGATAATACCCTCAGTGCTCTTGGCTAATATCCATACAAAGGGGGCGGCTACGCGAGACAGCAACGCCATGGGGCGCGCTATAGCCGTGGAAGCTCTCTCTGCCACGCTCATACCGATGCGCTTGGGCACCAACTCGCCAAAGATAATAGAAAGCATGGTCACGATGATGACTATCACCGTCTGGGCCACAGGCTGCGCCAAAGAGGCTGGAACGCCCACCTCCACGAGCAAGCCAGCGAATTTTCCCGAGAGAGCCGCGCCCGAGTAGATACCCGTCAAGATACCAATCAACGTAATACCTATCTGAATGGTGGAGAGGAAACGATCTGGGTCGTTGGCCAACTTCAGGGCCACCTTAGCGCCCTTGCTGCCTTTCTTGGCCAAAGAACTGAGTTTAATCTTTCTAGCTGATATAATGGCGATTTCCGACATGGCGAAAATGCCGTTGAATAGAATCAATAAGAGGATAATAAGGATTTCTTCCATGTATACTCGTGGAGTTGTTGTGTTCGCGAAGATAATGAGTTTCACGGACATGACAAAAATAACGGACGGAAAATAGGCATCTTTCTCCACAGCGACCCATTATTGAGCCTCATTTCCACATGGTTGTCCTGTTTTTCCGCGATTGTTCTTCCCACAAGGGGCCAAGCGCATACCATAGAAAAGCCCCCCTCACACTGGATTTCAATGGAACTAGTCTCAAAAGGGCACGATACTAGTATCAAAAGACAATGAAACTAGTATCGTTGCCCTGCGAGACTAGTATCATTTCTCGTCGGCCTCTATATCCCTAAAGGCATCCTCACAGATTTCCTCCAGCAATTGCCGTCCCACGAGATTGTCCACGTAATAGCGAGGAATGGTAGAAAAGCCGTATTTCGCCCCTAGCAGAGCACAGGCAACGGCGGCGTTAGTATCCGCGTCGCCACCCATATTGACCACGGCCAACAATCCTTCCTTGAACGAATGGCAATGCCACAAACTCCACAAGGCCACGGCCATGGTCTTGAGCGTATAGCCCATCGCGTTGTCGTCCACGGCCAAGACTGATGGGTCGTCATGAGTGGCCAGCCCTATGTATTCCTCGATATGCTCGTCATATCGGGCGGCGATAGCTTTCAGGGCGGATATGTCCAGTTGCTCGTCACGGAAGACAAAACCTTGTATCAATTTCACGTAGAGCACGCAGGAGCCCACGCAGCGCATGTCGGGATGTGTCAAGCGACATATATTGGCGACTTCCTCTTCCTCTGCCAACGGGGAGGTACCCACGATGGAAGTCCGCATGAGTCCTCCGTTGGCGGCACTTCTGCATCTATACAATCGCCAAACAATATCAGCCGCTTTCATCGGGTCTTTCGTATAGTCCGCGAAGCATAATACATTATATGTATGCCTGCCTATCCCCAAGGGATTGCCATCAAACCACTCCTTGAAATTACGCGCCACTTGGTGCAAGTCGAAATGATTATCCCGCCTTGCCTTGGCAATGCAGACCATCATGTCCGTATCGTCCGTCCAGCTCCCTGGCTTCCATCTACAGCGATGGTCATCCCGTATCATCTGGCCGTAACGCTCCAATCCATCGGGATAACATCCCCTCACCTCTTCACGGGACATAAACTCCGTGCCCAGACCCAAGGCATCACCAATGGCCTGTCCATAGACGCAACCTCTTATTCTGTCCTTGATTGTTTCTGTCAACTTCATGCCACAAGCTGATAATCAGTATAATATCCATGGCAAAGTTATATGATTTTCCCACATAACCAAAGAAATCTCCGACAATAGTATAATTAACGTGAGTTCGATGAATTTAGAATAAGGCAAGCTGTGTATCCAATGTGCGTTGTACATGGATGCAAGGCTTTTTAGGGAACACGCAATAAGCGGCAATTGCCCCAAGCATGTTTACTAT
>OLZB01000020.1_pt1 | contig 125719 bp, 108 predicted proteins | sample 1673421 | NCBI WGS metagenome assembly OLZB01 (sample SAMEA103958111, study PRJEB25191) | human gut metagenome | biome: human-associated habitat [ENVO:00009003]; feature: intestine environment [ENVO:2100002]; material: feces | place: Germany | collected 2013/2015
TAAAAAGGCCCGCGCCTATACGGCGCGGGCCTTTTGCTGTGCTCATTTCTTTTCCATGCGGATCATGCCTTCGTTTCTCTTGAAAGGCTGTGTCATATCGTAGTGGCCGGTGAACCCTGTGACAGGATGGCCTTCCATTTGGAAAACGACCTGCCGGACATTGGGGAATTCCGTCGCCGTATTGACGAACATGGCGATGAAAAGGCCCTGCGCGGTGGTGCCGCCGGAGAGGTCTTTCAGCTGCCCGGAAAAATTGATGACTGCCGTCCCGTCTTCGATGGATACGTCTTTGATGGTGAGTCCCGTCGGGAGAAGCGGGTATTTCTGCTCTCTGTCGAGGCGGATGAGCTGGACAAGGGCATTTTTCAGGGTCATCTGCTTGGCGGGAACTTTGCTTTCGCGGAGCGAGACATGCATGCCGTCTTCATCAGGCAGATAGAGCCGGAGCGTCGCTTCCCGTTCTGCGGGGACCTGCTGAGAAGCGGCGGGGACAGTCTGCGTGTCGGCCGGCGGAGCAAAATCACCGCACCCGGCGAGGCCTGCCGCGGTGAAAAGGCACAGGGCCAGGATTGCTGCTTTTCTCATGATGCCTCCTTAGCTGATCTGCTTGAAATAGTCGATGATGCCGTAATACATGCTCTGGGCGATGCTCTTCGCCCCCCAGGAAGAGGTGAGCATTTTCAGACGGTGCGTATTGCTGATGAAGCCCATTTCCATGAGGACGGAGGGCATCTTGGTGTGGATATTGACATAAAGATCATTGGAGCGGACGCCCCGGTCAGGAATGGCCAGACGGGCCATGGTGGATTCATGGAGCGCCCGGGCAAGGAGCAGATCTTTGCCGCTCTTCGGATAGTAGTAGGCCGTGGTACCGTCTACGCTGGAATTGGAGAAGGAGTCGATGTGGATGGAAATGAAGGCATCCGCTTTGGCTCTATTGGCCACGTCGCATCTGGCCTGCAGTTCTTCCGCGTCGCCTGCGTAGGCGCGGGATACGTCTTTATCGGAATCCCGTGTCATGATGACTTTGGCTCCCGCCGCGCGGAGCATGTCGCGGAGCGGCTCGGCGATGGACATGGTGATGTCTTTTTCGTAATAGGATTTTTTGCCCAGCGTTCCGATGGCGCCCACGTCCGTGCCGCCGTGTCCCGGATCGATGCAGATGACTTTTCCCTTCAGAATCTTTTTCTCGTCTTTTGAAGCGGAATATTTTGCCGATTTGGACGATGCTTTTTCAGCGGAGCCTTTTACTGCGGAGGAAGACGCGGCGGGAAGCGCGCTGCCCGTGGAAGGAATGTCGATGACCAGACGGTGGGGCAGATCGGCCTTGGCGTCAGGTTTGAGCGCGAAAATTTTGATGTCGCTCATTTTCATGGTGCGGCGGAGCGCAATGTCGAGGCGGAGATCCGAGCCGTCGTTTTCTGCGGTGAGCAGATCTACACTCTGCGTTTTCATGGAATAATCATGTTTTACTTTGGAGCCGGCGGACGTATTTTTCAGAACAACCTCCAGATTACTCCCGTCGTCGCTGAGCGCCGCTACGGCTTTTACGCTGCCCGTCAGATCGAGGACGACCCGGACGAAAGGAGGCTTCCCATCATTTCGCGCGCTCCAGCGGAGATCGGAGACTTCCGCCGCTGATGCGCGCGCGCCGCCCGCGAGGGGCAGCAGAAAGAGAAGGAAAAGCGCTGCAAGAAAGAGTTGGAATTTTTTCATATGCGCCTCTTTATAAAATACATACGATACAAAATAAGAAATATTAGACAATCAGAAGTGTAAGTAATATAGCATGCTATGGAGCTGTTGTCAAAATTCTTTGGGCCGCGGAGCGCAGAAAGAGACCGCATCGCGCTCTTTCCATGCCGGAGACAGGCAGAATTGCAGGAATCTGAAAGAGTGTAGTAAAATAAAAAGCATATATTTTGAAATATTTCTGGAGAATGATGAGCGTGAAAAAATTCTGGATATACGGCGCGCTCTGCGCGGCGCTTGTCTGCGGCGGCGTTTTCACGGGCGGCTGCGGAGAGGAAGCGTCGTCCGGCGAAAGCACAGTCACCGAGGCGGCACCGCCCCGCGGCGAAGCGGTCGTCCGCCGCAGCGCGGATACGGTATACGCTGTGCCGGACGGCGTACCTGTGCTGATGTATCATATGATCGGCGATGAAGAAGGAAATCCGGCGGTCATGTCGGAGGAGAATTTCCGGTGGCAGATGGCGTATCTGGCGGAAAACGGCTACCACCCGATCACCATGCAGGAGCTTTACGATTACGTGACGAAGGAAGCGCCTCTTCCCGAGAAGCCGGTGTGCATCACATTTGACGACGGCTATGAAGACAATTACCGCATCGTCTATCCGCTGATGAAATCGTATGGATTCCCGTGGACGGTCTTCGTGATCACCGGCCATGTCGGGCAGGACCGGCGCATGACGTGGGAGCAGCTGAATGAGATGGCGGAGAGCCGCGCCGTGACGATCGCCAATCACACCGTGGATCATCCCGATCTGGATACGCTGACGGAGAGCCGGGCGGAAGCGGAGATCCGGGGCGCGCAGGAAGCGCTGAAAGAACATCTCGGCATTGATAATCGCTGGATGGCATATCCCAACGGCAGTTTCAATGAAACCGTGAAGGAAGCGGCGAAACGTGCGGGGATCGATATGGGCGTTCTCATGGACGGCGGCCGGATGCACGCCGTGGGCGATCCCTATGCGGTGACCCGCATCTGGGTAGGCAACGGAGTCTGGGAAGAGAATTACAAAGAACGCCTGACCATAGATGACTACACTTCACTTTGATGACAGGTACGCAGGGGAGAAAGAATGAAACCTTTCTGGAAAAGCAGTTTATTCAAATTTCTGGCGGTCACGCTGATCTTTTTTGTGGTGACCTCTCCTTTTATCGTGCTTTTCGGGCCTTTCGGCAATCTCCGCCGCGCCGTGGTGGGGGCGATCATGCGCTCCCGCCATCCCCAGTACATCACGTGGCTTTTTGACCAGAATGAACTGGATGAGATCCTGGGCGGCGTGTCTTCCGCGCCGAAGCAGAAGCTCCTCGATTTTACGGCGCGAACGGATTCTTCCATCCAGATGCAGAAGATCGAATCAAACCGTTTCGTCGGGTACCTGCTGGAGATCCCGAATCCGAAGCGCATTCAGGTGGCGACGGCGGCGGATATCAATGACAAGGGCGATACCACGAGCAATATCGCGCGGAAAGCGGATGCCGTGGCGGCGATCAACGGCGGCGGTTTCGACGATCCGAACGGGACCGGCACGGGGCGTCTGCCTTACGGCTTTATCCTGCACGAAGGGAAGTACCTCCTCGGTCAGCAGGTAAGCGATGAAGAAAAAGTTGATTTCATCGGCCTTACGGATAACGGCAGCCTGATCGCCGGGAATTACAATAAGAGAGAACTCCGCGAACTCGGCGCGGTGGAAGGGCTGACATTCGGTCCGCCGATCATCGTGAACGGGGAGAAAATGATCAAAAGCGGCGACGGCGGCTGGGGCATCGGCCCGCGGTCGGCCATCGGACAGCGGAAAGACGGCACGATCCTCTTCCTCGCCATTGACGGACGCCAGCCTGGCTACAGCATCGGAGCGACGCTGGCGGATATGCAGAACATCCTCTACGAGCAGGGGGCGTATATTGCGGCCAACCTGGACGGCGGGTCGAGCACGACGCTCTATTTCAACGGGAAAGTCATCAATAAGCCTGCGGATCTCCTCGGCGAGCGGATGATCCCGACGGCGTTTGTGGTAAAGTGAGGGGCCGGCATGAAGACTGAAATCCGCAAAGTGCTTCTCTATTTCTCCGCAGGCATCCTTTTGCAGGCGGGGGCCTATCTGTACCTCGACCAGGTGCTCTTTTCCACGACGGCCGATTACAATGTGTCCGATGTGGAGCGGCCGGGCCCGGCGATGGCGGGAGACAGGTCGGCGTATGAAGACATCGCGCTGAAAGGGAAAGCCTATTATTCTTTTGACAACGCCTACATGGCGGATGTGGCGAAAGATTCCGTGACCATTTACAGGGCCGACGATCTGGACAATCCGCAGCGGGTCGATCTCAAGGGCAAGGGCGTATCCTTTTTTGAATGGATGCCGGACCGCAATCTGGCGCTCATGGCTCTCTATCCGATCCACTGGCGGGGCGGGCAGTGGGACGTGACACTGGCGCGGTACAATCCGGAAGGCACCGTGCATGAGTCCGACGCGCCCATTGAAGACCTGCCGCGGGACAGCCGCATCGTGGATGTGGCCTACTCCACGGCGACCAATGCGGTCTATATGAAAATGGATGTGGGCGACGGCCTGTACCGCATTTACCGGACGGACGCCAATTATGACACGCGGCGCATCTATATGCAGACGCCGCACATCGGGAAGATCGCCGTCTTTTACGATGAAGACCGCTTCTTCTACGATGATACGGTGCGCGGTGTGATGTATACCTACAATGATTCCACCAGCAGCTGGCGCATCATTTCTCCGCCGGGCATGTTCCGCCTCGTCGGGCTTGGCGATGACAAGACCATCTACGCGGCGAGGGTGAACCGGAACGGCGACGCTGTGGAATATTACAAAGGAAAACTCGGCGTGGGCTTTGAAAAAGCCGGCGCGCCGTCTGCTCCGATCGATTTCGACACCGTGACGATCCACATGATCGAAGAAGCGGAAAAACAGAAACCTTCCGGCGGCGAAAAAGAATAAAGCGGACTCATGGAGAGCAGGCGCGCCTCTTTGCGGGGCGCACCTTTTCTGATGCGAAATTTTCCGCCGCTTTCGGTGAAAATTTTTTGCACCGCCGGCGGCTTTACGATATAATAAATTTGATGTAAAAAAGATAGTTCTATGAGTTTTAAGGCGTGCAGAGAGTTTGAAATGTTCCAGATTCTTTGCATTTTTGCTGTAAAAAGACAAGGAGGGCGGATATGACGCAGCAGCCAATCATTGCGGACGACCGGCTCATCGTGGCGTTGGATGTCGATACTTTTGAAAAAATGACGGCGCTTGTGGAATCTCTCGGGGACAGCATTTCATTCTATAAAGTCGGCATGGAGCTGTATTACGGCGCTGGACGAAAGACCGTGCGCTATCTCAGAGAGAACGGAAAGAAGATATTCCTCGATCTGAAACTTCACGATATTCCCAATACGGTGGGACACAGCGTGGCGTCGGTGACGCGCCTCGGTGTGAATCTCATCACCGTCCATGCGCAGGGGGGCCGCGCCATGATGGAAGCGGCGGCGCGCTCCGCGTGGATCACCGCGGAAGAACTCGGCGTGGAGCGTCCGAAAGTTCTCGCCGTGACTGTACTGACCAGCTTTGATGACCAGGGGTGGGAAGAGATCGGCGGCCATCTGCCGATTCAGGAACATGTGCTCCGCCTGGCGAAACTGGCGAAAGAGTCCGGTGTGGACGGCGTCATCGCGTCTCCGCGGGAAGCGGCGGCCATCCGGGAAGCGTGCGGCCCGGACTTCCTGATCGTCACGCCCGGTATCCGGCCCGCTTTTGCACAGACCGACGACCAGCGCCGCATCGCGACACCGTCTCAGGCGCTCGCAGACGGCTCGTCCCAGCTCGTCATCGGACGTCCGATCACACAGGCAGTGAATCCGACGGCGGCAGTCCGTCTTATTTTAGATGAAATGAGGGAGAATGCTCATGAATGAAAAAGAAGTAGAAAGCTTACTGAAAGAAACGAAAGCGATCCTGGAAGGCCATTTCCTTCTCACGTCCGGACTTCACAGCGGACTGTATGTGGAAAAGTTTAATGTGCTTCAGCATCCGGAATACACGGAAAAGCTCTGCGCGGAATTTGCGGCGCATTTCAAGGACATGGGCATCGAGACTGTCGTCGGCCCGGCGACCGGCGGCATCATCCTTTCCCAGGTGACGGCCCGTCTCCTCGGCGTGCGTTCCATCTTTACGGAACGTGAAAACGGAGTCATGACGTTCCGCCGCGGCTTCCATCTCGAACCGGGAGAAAAAGTCCTCATCGTGGAAGACGTCGTCACCACGGGCAGCTCCATCAAAGAAGTCGTCAATGCGGTCAATCAGCAGCAGGGCGACATCGTCGGCGTAGGCCTCTTCGTGGACCGTTCCGGCGGCACCGCGGACTTCGGCGTACCGGCGGAAAAAGTCTATCCGCTGCTCCACCTCTCCGTGCCGACTTACAAGCCGGAAGAATGCCCGCTCTGTAAAGCGGGTGTGCCGATCACCGAACGGGGAAGCCATCATCTGAAAAAATAAGGCAAGTAAAAAGGCAGGCATGAGCCTGTCTTTTTTGTGCGCTGAATTTTTCGGAGATATTCCGCGCGGTCCTCCGCCGCGGAGCGGGCGGTCATCTTTTTTCCGGCTCGTCTCTGTAGCGGAAATGAAAGTAGAGGAAGCAGAGGGCGGCTATGGTAAAAGCGGCAAGGCTGGTGAGCTGGGCGCTCTTGAGGCCCAGAAGGAGGGTGCCGTAGTCGCCGCGGAGATATTCGAGAAAGAAGCGGAGCAGGGAATAGAGCATGACATATAGACAGAAGACGGTGCCTTTCGCATGGCGGAAGCAGGAGTACCAGAGGAGCAGCACGAAGATGAGGATATCTCCCTGACATTCCCATACTTCCGCCGGCCACAGAGGCTGCGCGCCGTAGGTGCGGTAGGCGAGCGTGGTGTGGGGATAGAGGAGGCCGAAGGCTTCTCCCGTAGGGTGGCCGAAGGCGTCGCCGTTCATGAAATTGGCGATACGGCCCACGGCCTGCCCGAGAATGACCGCCGGCGCGACGGTATCCGCGAAGGGAAGAACGGGGATCTTATTTTTCCGGAGATAAATGTACGCGGCGGTGCAGGCGAAGATGAGTCCCCCCTGGATGGCCATGCCGCCCTGCCAGACGTAGGGGATCTCCAGCAGGTGGTCATGATAATAATCCCAGTCAAAGAAGAAGACGTCCCAGAGCCGCCCGCCGATGATGCCGGAGAAGGCAATGGTGAGGCCGAGGTCGAAAATATGGCTCTCCCAGCCGCGGCCGTCTTTTTTCAGCAGGAAGTAGGCGGTAATGCAGCCGGAGAGAATGCCGAGGGAGAAGAAGATGCCGTAGAAGCGGATGGGAAAATCGCCGATGAATGTGAGGTATTGATGCATGAGAACACGTCCTTTGGATCTTGCAGCGGAAAATGAGCGCCGGGAATGCGCGGGGCTCAGAGGAAGCGCGGCGGCCGTTTCTTGACAGACAGGGCCGCTGTTTTTATTATTATACACGTCATGAAAGAAAATCCCGGAATAACGGAGGCGGCAGAGTGAAAAAATTTTTGATCTGCGCCGTGACGGCGGCGCTGGCATGGTCGCTGGCAGGCGGCGCGGCAGACGCTGCGGACGCGGCGATGCAGAAGCTGAAAATAAAAAATAAGGACTGGCAGGAAGGAGAGCTCTTTCTGAAAGAGGGGCGGCTGTACGGCCCGGCAGAGGTGCTCGCCCGCGGCGGTGCGTGGGAGATCTCCCGCGAGGGCGGATCATGCTTCGTTTCCGTGCCGTCGGCGGAGGACGGGAGCCTGGCGAAGATCCCTCTCCCGCTGGAGAAAGACGGACTGGCGGATCTGACGTTCTTCGGCAGTCAGGCAGGGCTGAAATATAAGCTGAATGAAAAAAAGAAAGAGATCAAATTTGAAGAAGTGAAAAAGCCCGACCCGAAGAAAGACCGGAAAAAAGCGGAGAAGGAAAAGAAGGAGAAAAAACAGGAGAAGAAATCCGCTGAAAAGAGCAGACCGATCTTTGCCGTGTGGGATCCGGACTCGGAATATGCTCCCGGCAGGCCTTTCTTCAGCAGCGATGCCGGCGACCGCGTCCTGATCCCCGGATGGAGCACCAGCGAAGAGATCCGGCAGGGGACCCGGTCGTATTCGATCCGATATATCGAAGGCGCGCGGAAAGAGGGCATCCGGGTCATGCCCCGGATCAGCAATGATTTTGACCCCGACGGGACGTCGGCTTTCCTGCGGGACAGCGGGAAAAAAGAAGAATTTCTCCGCCGTCTGGCGGCCTATACGGCAGTGTACGGCCTGGACGGGTGGAATATGGATTTTGAATGCATGAATCCGAAAGACGCGCCGCTCTACACGGAACTGGTAGCCGGCGCGGCGGAGCGCATGCACGCCATGAATAAGGAACTCTCGGTGGACATCATGCCCATCGGGGCGGCGGACAGTTACTGGACGGGATGCTATGACCGGAAAGGACTGGCGGAGCACGCCGACTATGAGATCCTCATGGGATACGACCAGACCGGCGGCTCCAGTCCCCACGCGGGGCCGAACGCGGCCTGCGACTGGCTGGAGCGCATCCTGCCGCCGCTTCTGAAAGAAGTGCCTGCGGAGAAGCTCGTCCTCGGCATGCCGCTCTACACGCGGGTGTGGACCGGCGACGACGGCGCGGTGCGGTCGGATATACTGACCGTCCGCTATACGGATGAATTCAGCCGGAAGCACAAGATCGTGCCGCGGTGGCAGAAGAAGGAACGGCAGTTTTATGCAGACTGGAGGGAAGGCGGCGTCCGCCGGAGAGCCTGGCTGGAGGAATCGCGTTCTCTCGGCGAGAAGCTCGGCCTGCTCGATGCGTACGGCCTGCGGGGCGCGGCTTTTTGGCGGTACGGATTCGAGACGCCCTCTCTGTACGGGGAGTTGGAAAAGTCTCCGAAAAAATGAAAAGGGGGAGGCGGAAGCCTCCCTTTTTCCGATGCTCCCGCGGGGGGAAAGACAGGGCTTTCCGTTTGACGCTCTTCGGACAGCATATTATAATGACAACTGATGTACTCTAACGAAAAAGGGGAAAATCTTTCAAATATTTCCTGAAAGTATGGAAGGTGATTGTATGGAAAAATACGTTCCTCAGCAGATCGAAAAGAAATGGCAGAAGATCTGGAAGGAAACGGACGCTTTCGCGGTCAGGGAAGACCCGAATAAGAAAAAGTATTACGTACTGGAGATGTTCCCGTATCCCTCCGGCAATCTGCACATGGGCCATGTAAGAAACTATTCCATCGGCGATGTGGTCGCCCGCTTCAAGAAGATGCAGGGCTTCAATGTGATCCATCCCATGGGATTTGACGCTTTCGGCATGCCTGCGGAAAACGCCGCGATCAAGCACGGCATCCCGCCGGCGGAATGGACGTATTCCAATATCGACAATATGACCCGCCAGCAGGAAGAGCTGGGGCTGTCCTACGACTGGGACCGGAAGGTGCTCACCTGCGGCGAAGATTATTACAAGCATACCCAGAAATTGTTTGAAATTTTCTACAAGAGAGGCCTTGCCTACAAAAAAGAAGCGAAGGTCAACTGGTGCGAGAGCTGCCACACGGTGCTCGCCAATGAACAGGTCGAAGAAGGCCGCTGCTGGCGCTGCAAGACGCCGGTGGTGAAGAAAGACCTGTCCCAGTGGTTCCTGAAGATCACCGCCTACGCGGACCGTCTCCTGGCTGATCTCGATCATATGCCGGGCTGGCCGGAACGCGTCAAGACGATGCAGCGTAACTGGATCGGCCGTTCCACGGGCACGCAGTTCTCCTTCAAAGTGGAAGGCATGGACGATACGATCCCCGTCTACACGACCCGCGTGGACACGGTGTACGGCGTCACCTACATGGTGCTCGCGCCGGAACATCCCCTCGTGCCGAAGCTGATCGAAGGCAATCCGCAGGCCGATGAGATCCGCGCTTTCATTGAAAAGGTGAAGAACGAGAACGACATCGACCGCACGTCGGAAGCGGCGGAAAAGCTGGGCATGTTCACCGGCAGCTATGCCATCCATCCGCTCACCGGCGAAAGAGTGCCGATCTGGATCGCGAACTATGTCCTTTATGAATACGGCACCGGCGCCGTCATGGCCGTACCGACCCATGATGAACGCGACTGGGCATTCGCTAAAAAATACGGCCTGCCCATGAAGCTGGTCGTACAGAATAAGGAACACAGCCTTTCTCTCGACACGATGGAAGACGCGTACCATGAAGAAGGCTGGCTCATCAATTCCGGCGAATTTGACGGGCTGACTTCCGCGGAAGGCCGCGAAGCCATTACGAAGAAGCTCGAAGAAATGGGCATCGGCGAAGGCAAGGTCAATTACCGTCTCCGCGACTGGCTGATCTCCCGCCAGCGCTACTGGGGCTGCCCGATCCCGATTATCAACTGCCCGCACTGCGGCCCGGTGCTCGTGCCGGAAGAAGACCTCCCGGTGGTGCTGCCGAAAGACGTCGACTTCGTGGCAGGCGCTACATCTCCTCTTCAGACGAGCGAGAAATTCCTCCACTGCAAGTGCCCGCACTGCGGCGCCGACGCGATCCGCGAGACCGATACCATGGACACCTTCATCGATTCTTCCTGGTACTTCCTGCGGTATACCGATCCGAAAAACGAGGCGCAGCCTTTCGATAAAGAAAAAGCCAATTACTGGATGCCTGTCGATCAGTATATCGGCGGCATTGAGCACGCCATCCTTCATCTGCTCTATTCCCGCTTCTTCATGAAAGTGCTCCAGGACGAAGGCCTTGTGGAAGCGTCCGAGCCTTTCACGAACCTGCTCTGCCAGGGCATGGTGCTGAAAGACGGCGGCAAGATGAGCAAATCCGTGGGCAACGTGGTCAGCCCCGAAGAGATCGTCGGAAAGTACGGCGCGGACACGGCCCGCCTCTTCATCCTCTTCACGGCGCCGCCGGAAAAAGATCTCGCCTGGAGCGATCAGGGCGTGGAAGGTTCGTACCGCTTCCTGAAGCGCGTCTGGGCCATCGTCGGACGCTATCTGGAACTGAAACGCACCGACGCGCCGGCGCTCAATGAGGAAGAAAAGAAGCTTCGCCGCCGTCTGCACCAGACCATCGCGAAAGTCACGGAAGATCTGGACGGAAAATTCAATTTCAATACCGCCATCAGCTCCATCATGGAACTGGTCAACGCCATGTATCTCTATGTGGAGAAGCACGACTCCATCCATGACGGATTCGCGAAGGAACTGACCCGGAATCTGCTGATCCTCCTGGCGCCTTTCGTGCCGCATATCACGGAAGAGCTGTGGCAGCATCTGGACGAAGAAGAAAAGAGCGTCCACGACGCAAAGTGGCCGGAAGCGGATCAGGAAGCGCTCCGTGAAGACGAAGCGGAACTGGCCGTGCAGGTGAACGGCAAAGTGCGCGCGACGGTCACCGTACCGATGGATATGGCGAAGGACGACATCGCCGCGAAGGCGAAAGCTCTGCCGGAGCTGGCGAAGTATCTCGACGGCAAGACGATCGTGAAGTGCATCGTCGTGCCGCAGCGCATCGTCAATATCGTTGTGAAATAAACAGAGAAAAAAGAGACCTGTCTTTCAAAGGCGGTCTCTTTTATTGTGCCTGTGAAAAATGAGCGGTCATTTTTCTGCGGAGAGCGGAGAAAGTCCGCTCATTTTTTTTGCGCATAAGAAAACGGCGCTTCCTTTTTTCGCGGGAAGCGCCGTTTGTTTTTCCGCTTCTTATTTTTCGCCGTTCACGGACGAGCGTCTTTCTGATCTTCCGCTTGATCGCGCTGCTTGTCCTGCAAATTGGCGGCGCGGTCGCGGACGGCGTCTGCCTGGCGCGCGGTGACGTTATTGGGATCGCCGGGCCGCGCCTGTTCGCGGAGCTGCTGCTGACGGGCGGTGCGGGCGTTCCGGCTCTGCTGGCGGAGCTGCGTGTCCCGCTGGCGGTCGAGCTTATTCAGGATGCGGTTGACCTGGTTCTGCGCTTTCGGCGCGGCATAGACCGGCGCGGCGGCGTATCCGCCGAGGCACGCGGCGAAGAGAAGGACGGCGGCGATTTTTTTCTGACTCTTCATGATGGCCTCCTTTTGTGTACTTATCAATAATCTTGTCTATACTATACCACAAAACCGGAGGGAAACGGGAAGATTTCCGCCGCCGGTCGGCGCGGCGCAGGGGGATATGGTATAATGGTACCGATTAATTTCCGCAGAAATACAGGGGAAAACCGTTTTTCCGGAAGAAAGGAAAGTGAATCAGGTGAAAATATCTACAGAGGAAGTCCAGAAGGTCGCTCTGCTCTCGCGGCTCGCTTTTGAACCGGCGGAACTGGAGGAAATGAAGGAATCCATGAGCAGCATCCTGACGTACATGGATGAATTGAATCAGTACGACACGAAGGATGTGCCGCCCACTGTCCACGCGGTGGAGCAGTACAATGTCATGCGCGAAGATGTGCCGCATGAATCGTTTACCAATGAAGAAGCGCTTCTGAACGCGCCGGAAAAAGAAAACGGCTACTTCAAAGTGCCGAAGATCATATAAGGAGGCAGGACTGTGAATTCCATGACCATTCACGATCTCCATGAGAAGCTGGCCGCGAAGGAGATATCCGCGGTCGAACTGACAAAGCAGGTCATCGCGCACCGCGACGCGGCGGAAGGCGAGATCCATGCGTACCTTTCCACGAGTGATGAGAAGGCCCTCGCGAGAGCGGCCGCTGTGGATGCGAAGATCGCCGCGGGTGAGGCTGTTTCCGATCTGGCGGGCATTCCCGGCGCGGTGAAGGACAATATCTGCATCAAAGGCGAGACCTGCACGGCAGCGTCCCGCATGCTGGAACACTGGGTCGCTCCGTACAACGCGACTGTCATCGAAAAGCTGGAAGCGGAAGACTACATTTCCCTCGGCAAGACGAATCTCGACGAATTTGCCATGGGCAGCTCCACGGAAAATTCCTATTTCGGACCGAGTCGCAATCCGTGGGATACGGAATGCGTTCCCGGCGGGTCTTCCGGCGGCAGCGCGGCGGCGGTGGCGGCGAATGAAGCGGTGTGGGCCCTCGGCTCCGATACGGGCGGATCGATCCGCCAGCCGGCGTCTTTCTGCGGGCTTGTCGGCCTCAAACCGACGTACGGTCTCGTTTCCCGCTACGGCCTTCTTGCCTTCGCGTCCTCTCTCGACCAGATCGGGCCGATCACGAAGGACGTGACCGACGCGGCGATCGTCCTCAATGCCATTGCCGGACACGATCCCCGGGACTCCACATCCATCCCGATGGAGAAGAAGAATTACAAGAACGCGCTCACCACGGATGTGAAAGGGCTCCGCATCGGCGTGCCGGAGGAATTTTTCGGCGCGGGCATCAAAGCGGAGACAAAAGAAGCGATCGACAGGGCGCTGAAATTCTATGAAGGGGAAGGCGCGGAGATCGTTCCCGTTTCCATCCCCCATATCAAGAGCGGCGTGTCGGTATACTACATCATCGCTCCGGCGGAAGCGAGCTCGAACCTGGCCCGCTACGACGGCGTGGGCTTCGGATTCCGCATGCCCGGCGAGGACATCGTGGACATGTACATCAAGACGAGAAGCGCCGGATTCGGCAGCGAAGTGAAGCGCCGCATCATGCTGGGGAACTATGTTCTCTCCGCCGGCTACTACGATGCGTATTATCTGAAAGCGCTCAAGGTGCGCACGCTCCTGAAACAGGATTTCGACGCGGCTTTCGCGAAATGCGACGTCATCGCGGCTCCGGCGGCGTCTGGCGCGGCCTTCCGCTTCGGCGCATTTTCCGATCCGCTGTCCCTCTACATGGAAGATATCTGCACGGTGCCGGTCAATCTCATCGGCGCGCCGTCCATCAGCATTCCCGTGGGCTTTGCCGGCGGAATGCCTCTCGGCATGCAGCTCATCGGCCCGGCGCTCGGTGAGGAACGCATCCTGAACGCGGCGTACGCTTTTGAACAGGCGCATCCGGAATTCACGAAGACCGCGCCGAAAGGAGAAATGTAAGTATGAAATACGAAGCAGTCATTGGGCTTGAAGTGCATACGGAACTCCGCACCGCCACGAAGATCTTCTGCAGCTGCCGGACTTCCTTCGGCGCGGAGCCGAATACGAATGTCTGCCCGGTCTGCCTGGGCCTTCCGGGCGTCCTGCCGGTGCTGAATAAAAAAGTGCTTGAATTTGCCGTCCGCACGGGGCTGGCGCTGAACTGCGAGATCTCCCGGTACAGCAAATTCGACCGCAAGAATTATTATTATCCCGACCTGCCGAAAAATTTCCAGACTTCCCAGTATGACCTGCCGATCTGTGAGCACGGTCATCTCGACGTGGAAGTGGACGGGAAGAAGACCACCATCCGCATCACCCGCGCGCACATGGAAGAAGACGCGGGCAAACTCGTCCATCACGGCACGTCCATCACCGATTCCGATTATTCCCTCGTCGATTACAACCGCACAGGCACGCCCCTTCTGGAGATCGTATCCGAGCCGGATATGCGTTCCGCGAAGGAAGCCGTGGCGTACATGGAAAAACTCCGCGCCATCCTCCAGTACTGCGGCGTTTCCGACTGCAAGATGGAAGAAGGGAGCCTCCGGTGCGACGCGAACGTTTCCGTCCGTCCCGTGGGCCAGAAGGAACTGGGCACCAAGACGGAGATCAAGAATATCAATTCTTTCCGCGGCGTAGAGCGGGCCATTGAATACGAAGCCATGCGCCAGGCGGAGCTCCTCGAAGAAGGGGGCACCGTCGTGCAGGAGACGCGCACCTGGGATGAAAAGGAAGGCGTCACCAAGAGCATGCGCAAGAAGGAAGAAGCCAACGATTACCGCTACTTCCCGGAACCGGATCTCGTGCCCTTCACGGTGAGCGAGGAATACATCGAAGAAATCAGGAAGACTCTCCCCGAGCTGCCCGACGCGCGCAAGGAAAGATACATGGAGAGCTACGGCCTCACGTCGTATGACGCGGATTACCTGACGAACGACAAGGCGCGGGCGGACTATTTCGAAGCCATGGTGGCGGCCGGCGCGGACCCGAAGGAAGCGGCGAACTGGCTCATGGGCGACTTCGCGAAGAAGCTCTCCCAGAGCGGCCTCGAAATGGCGGCGGCTCCCGTCACGGCGGCGGCTCTCGCCGATCTGCTGGGCCTCATCGGCAAAGGCACCATTTCCGGCAAGATCGCGAAGCAGGTCTTCTCTGATATGTGGGAGACCGGCAAAGACGCGGAAACGATCGTCAAAGAAAAAGGCCTCGTCCAGATCAGCGACACCGGCGCGCTGGAAGAACTGGCGGACCGCATCATCGCGGCCAATCCTCAGTCGGTGGCCGACTTCAAGGCGGGTAAGAAAAAGGCAGTGGGCTTCCTCATGGGACAGATCATGAAGGAGACGAAAGGCAAGGCCAATCCGCAGGTCGTGAACGGCATCCTGACGAAGAAGCTCTCTGAGCAGTGAGCATGAACGAAGACTATAAAAATGAAGCGCCGGAAGAGAGCCCGCGGGTGATGTCCAGAGAGGACGTTCACGAATACCGGGGCCTCACGCTGAATGAATCCGGCGAGGAAGAACGAAAAGAAGAGAACGTCCGCAGCGGCTTCCATGTGCATGTGGTCGGCAATACGTCGGCCATGCCGTGGTGGAAGAAAGCGCTCTTCTGGGGCGCGGCGGCGGCGGTCGTGGCGGTATTCCTCGCGGTGGCGTGGTTTTTCATCGTCGGCGGAATGATCCTCGCCGGCGCGGCGGCGCTGATCTATTTCCTGAAACGCTATTTCAGAAGATAAATAAAAAGCATCCTTTCCGTGAGGAGGGATGCTTTTTTGCTGCCCGGTTCCGGGAGGAGAGCGGCCGGCGGAGACGCGCGGGGCGCCGCGGCGCCGCAGTCAAAAGAGGGGCGCGCCTGGCGCAGAGACGGCCGGCAGCGGTAAAAATTGAGAAACCCCGTTTGTATGCTATAATGAATTAAAGAGTGAAAGCATGAAAGGATTTTGTATAAAAGGAGGTCTCTATGAGCGTCAATCAGCGCCTTGTGAATCCGCTGGCGGATCAGCTTTTCGATGCGATCCTGACCCTGAAGTCCAGAGAAGACTGCTATGAATTTTTTGAAGACCTGTGCACGGTCAACGAGCTGCGCGACATGTCCCAGCGCCTCGAAGTGGCGCGCATGCTGAAAAACGGGGAAAAATATGACCGCGTGGAGGAGATGACCGGCGCGAGCACGGCCACGATCTCCCGTGTGAAGCGGTGCCTCCGCTTCGGCGCGGATGGCTATACGAAAGCGCTCGACCGGCTGGCGCAGGCGAAGGAGGCGCAGGGCGATGACGAGGGGTGAGCTGCCGGAGAGCCGCGGCGGGTTCAAAGCCTACGATATCCGCGGCGTGATCCCGACGGAGATCAATGAGGAGCTGGCGTACCGTGTGGGGCGGGCCTACGCGGAGATGTATCATCCCGAAAAGGTCGCCGTGGGCCGGGATATCCGCCTGTCTTCGGAGCGTCTTGCGTCGGCGGTCATGGAGGGGCTCTGCGACGGCGGCGCGGACGTGTGCGATATCGGCCTCTGCGGGACGGAAATGGTCTATTTCGCGGTCTTCCATTACGGCCTGTCCGGCGGCATCATGATCACGGCGAGCCACAATCCGAAAGACAATAACGGCCTGAAGCTCGTCCGGGAGGAAGGCATCCCCATCAGCGCCGACACGGGGCTGAAAGAGATCGAAGAGCGGGTATACGCCGGGAATTTCACGGAGCCGGAGCGCCGGGGGACGGTGACGGCGCTCGATGTGATGGATGATTACATCCGCCACATCCTCGGCTATGCCGACATCCGCCGCATGAAGCCTCTCTCCATCGTGGCAGACGCGGGCAACGGCGGCGCGGGTCTCGTTTTTGAAAAACTGAAGCCCCATCTGCCCTTCCGCTTTACGGAGATGTACATGGAGCCGGACGGCACGTTCCCTCACGGTGTGCCGAATCCCATGCTGCCGGAGAACAGGGGGCCGCTCATCGAGAAGGTGAAGGAGACCGGCGCGGATATGGGCATCGCCTGGGACGGCGATTTCGACCGGTGCTTCTTCGTCGACCACGAGGGCCGCTTTGTGGAAGGCTACTACATGGTGGGGCTGCTGGCAGGGTATTTTCTTGAAAAATATCCCGGCGAGACTGTCGTCCACGATCCGCGGTGCTTTTGGAATACGGAAGAGATCGCGGAAAAGCTCGGCGGCCGCGCGGTGGAGTCGAAAGGCGGCCACGCCTTCATGAAAGAAACGCTCCGCCGGGTGCGCGGCGTGTACGGCGCGGAAATGAGCGCCCACCATTTCTTCCGGGATTTTTCCTACTGCGACAGCGGCATGATCCCCTGGCTCATCGTGGCGGAGATCGTGAGCGCCACGGGGAAGAGCCTGGCCGCACTGGTGCGGGAAATGGAAGAGCGCTATCCCGTGAGCGGCGAGATCAATCTGCCCGCGCGGGACGTGGCGGGCGTGCTCCGGGCGGCGGAAGAAAAATACCGTTCCGAAGCCAAAGCGATTTCTCATCTGGACGGCGTGAGCATGGATTTCGGCAGCTGGCGCTTCAATCTGCGCCCGTCCAATACGGAGCCGCTCATCCGGTTCAATATGGAAACGCGCGGAGACCGAGCGCTGCTGGAAGAAAAGGAAAAAGAAGTAATGGATTTCATCCGCGCGGCAAATGAGCAATGAAAAGGCCCGGCGACAAGCCGGGCTTTTTGCGTGGTCACAAGGTCTTGAAAAACCGTTCCGCCGTCTCCGCCATGCGGGCGTATCCGCCGCCGTTCGGATGGACGCCGTCGGAATACCATTCGTCAGACCGGGGGAACTCTTTCTGGAAATCCAGAAGCGGCAGGGAGAGCTCCTCCGCGAGAGCGCGGAGAAAATCGCCGTAAGCCGCGAGCTCCCGGTCATTTTCCTCATACTGCCAGTCCTGCTGCCAGCCGGCGGCGATGCTGGCGCGGGTCGTGAGAAGCGGCGTGCCGAGGATGAGCGGGATGCGCGCGGAGAGGCCGCGGATCTCTTCCTCCGCCTTGCGGAGCAGCGCGGCGAACCGGATGCCGCAGAGAATGTCGTTGGTGCCGCCCATGAGGAAAAGCGCTTCCCCCTCCGCCGGGTAATGGACGACCGTCCACGCGTCGGCGGCGATATCGGAGAAGAGACGGCCGCATTCGCCGTGATTGTACAGCGTGAGGCGCGGGAAACGGCGGGCGAGGCGGGCGATCCAGCCGTCGGCGGGCGCCGCGCCGTAGCCTGCGGTGAGGCTGTCCCCGTAAAAATGAACGGTATGAATGCCGGAAAATCTGCGCATGACGTTCTCCTTTCCTTTTCCCCTATCGTAAAAAAATCCGGCCGCCCTGTCAAACAGGCGGCCTTATACTGCCGATCGGGGCAGAACGGGACAGCCTGATGCGGTCTGGAAAAAGTGTATACTGAAAGATACGGGGAAACATGGTACAATAAACGAAAAGACGCATACACTTAAAGGAAAAAGTAATTTTTGGACTGCTTCGGCAGACCGAGGAGGAGGCATCTCAATGGACAGACAGTTATCTCTGGAATTTGTGCGCGTCACGGAGCAGGCGGCCATCCGCAGCGCCCGTCTCATGGGAAAAGGCGATAAGGAAGGCGCGGATCAGCTCGCCGTAGACGGCATGCACGCGCAGTTCGCGCTCACCCCCATTTCCGGCACCGTCGTGATCGGCGAAGGGGAAATGGACGAAGCGCCGATGCTCTTTATCGGCGAACACGTGGGCCGCGGCGGCGAAGAAGTGGACATCGCCGTCGACCCGGTGGAAGGGACGAATCTCGTGGCGAAAGGACAGGACGGCGCCATCGCGGTGCTGGCCATCGCTCCGAAAGGATGCCTCCTCCACGCGCCGGACATGTACATGGAAAAGATCTGCGTCGGCCCCCGCGGCAAAGGACGCATCGATATCAACGCGCCTGTCACGGAAAACCTGCGCCGTCTCGCGGAAGGCATGGAACGGGATATTTCCGACCTCACCGTGGTCGTTCTCGACAGAGAGCGCCATGAAAAGATCATCCGCGAATGCCGGGAAGCGGGCGCGCGCATCCGTCTCATCACCGACGGCGACGTGGCTCCGGCCGTGGAATGCGGCATCGAAGGCAGCGGCGTCCACATGGTGATCGGCTCCGGCGGAGCGCCGGAAGGCGTGCTCGCGGCGGTGGGCCTCAAATGCCTCGGCGGCGACATGCAGGCCCGGCTCCTCCCGCACAATCATGAAGAGATCACCCGCCTCCACGAGATGGGCATGGACGACCCGAACCGCGTGCTGAAGCTGGACGATCTGGTGAAGGGCGACGACTGCATCTTCTCCGCGACGGCCATCACAGACTGCACCCTCATGAACGGCGTGCGCTTCTTCGGCAGCGGCTGCCGGACGCACACCCTGCTCCTCCGCTACAAGACGGGCACGGTGCGCTTCATCGACACCATCCACCGTTTCGGCGAAGAAAAGCCTCCGGTCAAGCTGTAAAATTACAAAGAGATTTGGTAAAATAGCGGATAAGCACTATCCGCTATTTTTGTTTGGAGGAAATCATGAGAGAAGTCTTTGACTGGATATATTCGATCGTCGTGGCGCTCTTCCTGGCCATGGTGATCCACATTTTTTTATTTGTGCCGACGAGAGTGTCTGGGGAATCCATGTACCCCACGCTGAATGACGGACAGTACCTGATCGTTTCCAAGATCGGCCACGTGCTCCGGGAAGAGCCGGACTACGGGGATATCGTCATCATCGACAGCCGCGCGCAGAGAGAACGTTCCTGGGCGGACGACCTGACGGAGCCTCTCAACAATTACATCGCCATCTTCAATAAGAGCCGGCAGGAACACAGCGTCTGGGTGAAGCGCGTCATCGGAAAAGGCGGCGACGTGCTGGAATTTCACGACGGCGCCGTGTGGCGCAACGGCGAGCGTCTGGACGAGCCCTATATCAACGAGCCCATGGAATTTTCCATGGACGGCTCCTACACCGTGCCGGAAGGCCGGGTCTTCGTGATGGGGGACAACCGCAACCACAGCAGCGACAGCCGCTTCATCGGCCCCGTCCCGGTGGATCACGTGCTGGGCCGCGTCGTATTTGAACTGTAAAAGAAACAGAAAGAAACGGTCCGCTTGAAAAAAGGCGGGCCGTTTTTTGCCGTATAAATACCCGGAGAAGGAAAGAATAAGAGAACGGTAAATCGGAATTTGAAGGGAGTACACAGATATGAAAGTTACAGAACAATTTGAAAAAGAAATTGCACCATTTTTCTGGGTAGAACATGAAGAAAGTGCTTCTGCTTGCCTGAATGTAGGAGAGTACTTACAAGAGATTTTTGATACTCGTGCAGATGAAGGATTTGAGGGAAACGGTTATGATTGGGGAAGTTTAGCACAAGTATTTTTGGACGAACAGTGTTCAGATTTACAAGGGAAAATAGACTTTGACCCAGAGGGCAGTATGTTCTGTGTCTATTCAAAAGATACAGATGCACTGGCAGACTTTATTCTCCGTTTCAAAAAAGCCTGTGAGGATAAGCCCCTTATTTTAGATTTATTTAGTCGGACTGAATTAGACTAAAAATTTCATCCGATAATTTCCAGTTATCGGGAAGCTGGGGAGAGAAGCAGATCGTAGTTTGAAAGGAGAAGAAAAATGAAAGCATTTGACCCAAATTATAAATTGCTGGATGAGATGTATCAGGATGAATACTATCCTGATTTTTTGGTAGATAAGGTAAAGAACAAACTTCAGAAGGTCATTGACTTGCTGGAGAGCGGCGAAACGGATACCGAAGCGGTGCAGGAGAAACTGGACGAAGCGGTCTGCGGCATCAATGATCTTCAAGAGGAATTTGACGAGAACGGCAGCGAGATCGAAACGGTGGCGCGAGACTGTATAGGAGTTACTGTGGCCTATATTCTGCAATGGTTTAACATCCCCATTGATACTGAAGAAGCTATCCGCGAAAGAGATTGGTAACTTACTATTCCCGTTTTGAAAAAGAAAAGCGCGTGTTTTAAGGGCATGCGCTTTTTGTGTGCCCGTAAAAGGGCAAAGAAAATCCCCGGAACCTGTCCGGGGATCTTTGCACGGCTCCGTATCAGCCGAAGAGAACGAAATTGCCGACTACGATGAGAATGCACGATACGGCCATGGGGATGGCGGTGCGTTTCACCAGATCGAAGGGGCTGATGCCCGCCATGCCGCTGGCGACGATGATGACGCCGGTGATGGGGGAGATGGCCCGGGCGGAGCTGGCGATGAGGTGCATCGGCAGGATCATGAAGGCCGCATTCACGCCGGTCTTCGCGGCGATCTCGGGGACGAGATTGGCAAAGGCGAAGAAGGGGGCGTTGCCGGAGCCCATGATGATGCTGCACGCGGCGATGATGCCGATCATGACGAGGGTGAGGCCCGTCGCGCCGAAGCCGGTGTGCTGCGCGCCGTTGATGAGCGCGTCGATGGAACCGGTGGCGGTGAGGCCCTGGGCAAAGAATTCGCCGGCGATGATGATGGTGATGACGTTCGCCAGCTGGCGGCCCATGCCGTCGAAGAAGACCTGGATCTCTTCGCAGACCATTTTGGGCTTGCCCGTGCGGATGAGCTGCGCGATCATGCCGATGGCCATGCCGATGAACATGGCCATGATGATGTTCATTTTGATGGTGGGGATGCAGAGCGGCGAGAAGATGAGGATGAGCGCCAGCGGGATGACCGGAAGCAGGGCGAAAAGCTTCGGCGGATGGGACGTCATGGCTTCCTGCTCCGCGGCGTTTTCCGCATGGACCGCCACATCGTCAGGACGCATGGGCTGCACCACGTGGCCGTCCCGTTTGTCCATGATCTTCTGGGTGAAGTAGTGAACGACGGCGACGACGGGGATGACGATGCACGCGATCGGGATCTGGTAGGTGTGCCAGTAGATGACCGGATTCAGGCCGGAGATCTCCGCGGCGAGGATGGTGCCCGTATCCGCGGGGCTCCAGTCGAGGCAGAGCGTCGTCGCGATGGCGGCGGTCGCCGCGATGCGGGAGACGCCGAGGGCCACGAGGATCGGGAACATGGTCACCATGAGGAGCATGGCCAGGCCGGAAGCGCTGTTGATGGCGAGGCCGAGGAACATGCCCAGCACCCAGCAGGCGCTCATGACGATGTACGGCGATTTCAGCTTCAGCAGCGGGGAAATGGTGAGATTGACGAGAGCATTGCTCGCGCCGATCTTGTCCATGTACCGGGCGAAGCCGCCGACGGCCATGATGTTGAGGCCCAGGCCCGCCACGCGGTTCGCGAAGAGGGAGCGGATGAGTTCAAAAAGATCGAATCCCATGAAGCCCGTGCCCTTGCCTTCCGGCAGGATGGAGCCGTAGCCCATGATGGCCGACCCGGCGAGCATGATGCCGCCTGCAATAAAGAGCACCGTCTGGGCCTTGTAGCGCCCGACGATGAGCCACCCGGCCCAGATGGTGACGATGGCTGCGAAAACCAGATTCAAAATAACACCTCCAGTGGAAATAAAAAGAAGAGCAGTCTGTGCGGAACGGAAGCGGAAATGTCCGCGGCGGAGCCGGGCCGCCGTCCGGCATAAAAAAACGGAGCCGCAAACTGCCGTCCCGCGTCTGTCTTTACTTTACTATAAATTCGAAAAAAATCATAGTGTATAAAGTAAAAGTAATTTATCTATCGCATCAGTGCAGAGACACGGTCATTTTCTTCCGCCGGAAGGAAAGCGGCGGGAAAATGCCCGGTGAAACGGGGAAAACGGCCTGTCATTTTTCAGCGCTCTGCGGAAAACGGACGGAATTTTTCCGGCGGGAAAAGAAAAACGAGCGGAAATTTTCCGGCGGAGAAATCGGGGAAGGCGAAATTTTTCCGCCGCGCCGCGGGCGGGGAGAAATTTTCTGTATTTCATTTCCCGCGTATGATAAAATGTAAGATAAATCTTTGAACAGGAGTTGAAAATATGGCACGTTGTAATGAAGCGTATCTGAATCTGCAGGGGTCTTACCTCTTTGCGGAAGTAAAAAAGAGAGCGGCCGCTTATCAGGCGAAGCATCCGGAAGCGTCGCTCATTTCCCTCGGCATCGGCGATGTGACGCAGCCTCTGGCTCCGGCGGTCATCGAAGCCATGCACAAAGCCGTCGATGAAATGGCGCACGCGGAGACGTTCCGCGGCTACGGCCCGGAGCAGGGCTACCTTTTCCTCCGGGAAGCCATTGTGGAGCATGATTACAGATCCCGCGGCATCGAGATCGATCCGTCGGAAATTTTCGTCAGCGACGGCGCGAAGTGCGATGTGGGCAATATCCAGGAGATCTTTGACATGAACTGCATCGTCGCCGTCACCGATCCGGTCTATCCGGTCTATGTGGACAGCAATGTCATGGCGGGGCGGAGCGGCGTCTTTGTGAACGGCGCGTACAACCGCATCGAATACCTGCCGTGCTACGAGGAATGCGAGTTCCAGCCGAACCTGCCGGCGCACGATCCGGCGGTCATTTATCTCTGCTCGCCCAATAACCCCACCGGCGCGGCGCTGGATAAGAAGGCGCTCACCATGTGGGTGCGCTACGCGAAGCAGACCGGCTCGGTCATCCTCTTCGACGCGGCGTATGAATGCTTTATTTCCGAAGACAATATCCCCCACAGCATCTACGAGATCGAAGGGGCGAAGGAAGTGGCCATCGAATTCCGCTCCTACTCCAAGACGGCGGGATTCACCGGCGTGCGCTGCGGTTTCTGCGTCATCCCGCATGAGCTCATGCTCGAGACGGCGTCCGGAGAAAAGGTGGAAGCCAACGCGCTCTGGGACCGCCGCCAGTGCACGAAGTTCAACGGCGTCTCCTACATCGTCCAGCGCGGCGCGGAAGCGGTCTACACGCCGGAAGGGCAGAAGCAGATCCATGACACCATCGCGATTTACAAGAAGAACGCGGCCATGATCCTCGAAGGGGCGAAGGAAGCGGGCCTCGCGGCATGCGGCGGCACGAACAGCCCCTATGTGTGGCTCACTGTGCCGGAAGGCATGACCAGCTGGGATTTCTTCGACTTCATGCTGAATGAAGCGCAGGTCATCTGCACCCCCGGCTCCGGATTCGGCCCCTGCGGCGAGGGCTATGTGCGCCTCACCGCGTTCAATACGCCGGAACTGACGAAGGAAGCGGTGGAGCGCATGAAAAAAGCGCTGGCCGCGCGGAAATAAGACGATTGAATTTCAGGCATGAGCACGGCTCTCCGGGCTGTGCTCTTATGCCGTGTCTATGCGGCGGGCAGCTGCCGCACAGGAGGACTTTATGAGTACAAATCTGCAGATCGGCATCGTGGGACTGCCGAACGTAGGGAAATCCACGCTCTTTAACGCCATCACGAAAGCCGGCGCGGAAGCGGCGAATTTCCCCTTCTGCACCATTGAGCCGAATGTGGGCGTCGTAGAAGTGCCGGATCACCGCCTGTATGACCTGGCGGACATGTTCCATCCGAAGAAGACGACCCCCGCTTTCACCCGCTTCGTGGACATCGCGGGGCTCGTAGCGGGCGCGTCCAGAGGCGAGGGCCTGGGCAATCAGTTTCTGAGCCACATCCGGGAGACCGACGCCATCGCTCACGTGGTGCGGTGCTTTGAAAATTCCAATATTACCCACGTGGAAGGTTCCGTCGATCCTGTCCGCGATATGGATATCATCAATACCGAGCTCTGTCTGGCCGATCTGGACAGCGTGGACAAGAAAAAGACGAAGACCGCGAAACTCGCGCAGGCAGGCATTAAAGACGCGAAAGCGCAGCTGCCGACGCTGGAAAAGGTCTACGCCGCTCTTTCCGAAGGCACACCGGCGCGGCTCCTCGACCTCTCCGAAGACGATCTGGAGATCCTGAAGGAACTGAACCTGCTCACCCTGAAGCCCGTGCTCTATGTGCTGAATACGTCGGAAGACGACATCGCCGATCCCCTGGCGAATCCTTATGTGCAGAAGGCAGCGGCGGAAGCGGAGAAGCAGAAAGCCAGCTGGGTGCCGATCTCCGCGGAGATCGAGCAGGAAGTGTCCGAGCTGGACGCGGAAGAAGCAAAGGCGTTCCTCACCGATCTGGGCGAGACCGAACCGGGGCTGAACCGCCTCATCCGCTCCGCTTATTCCCTGCTGGGGCTCATCAATTTCTTTACCGTCGGAGAAGACGAATGCCGCTCCTGGACGGTGCACGCCCACACGAAAGCGCCGAAAGCGGCGGGCAAGATCCACTCCGATATCGAGCGGGGATTCATCCGCGCGGAGATCGTGCCTTATGAAGACCTCGTGGCGTGCGGCTCCTTCAACGCGGTCCGCGAAAAAGGGCTGCTCCGCATCGAAGGCAAGGATTACGAGATCCAGGACGGAGACGTGGCGTATTTCCGCTTCAACGTATAACGCATAAACGGATACAAGGCAGAGCGGCCCGGCGGCTGCCCTGCTTTTCTTTTGGAAATAGGAAACAGCATGAAGGAGATCAGAAAAGGCCGGTTCCTCCGCCGTCCAAACCGGTTCGTCATCGAAATGGAGCTGGACGGAGAGACCGTGCGGGCCCACATGCCCAATCCGGGACGCATGCGGGAGCTCCTCTTTCCGGGGACGGCGCTCCTCGCGGAGCGTCATGAAAAGGAAGGGAACCGCACGGCGTGGCGCGTCGTCGGCGCGGAGCGGGACGGCGTGATGATTCCCCTCGATACGTCCCGGGCAAATGACACGGCGGCGGCGCTCATCAATGAGAAGCGCATTCCCGGATGGGAAGACTACCGCGTCCTGCGGCGGGAGGTCACCATGGGCGACAGCCGTTTCGACCTGCTCATCGGAAATGAGAAAGAAAGCTTCCCCGTGGAAGTCAAATCGTGCACGCTCTTCGGGGAGAAGGGGGCCATGTTTCCCGACGCCGTGACGGCCCGCGGGCGGAAGCACATCCTCCACCTCGGCGAGATCGGGAAAGGGGGAGGAAAGGCGGGGCTCCTCATCCTCGTCCAGTGGGACAGGGCGGAATGGTTCCTGCCGGATTACCACACCGATCCGGAATTCGCGGAGGCCTTCCTGTCCGCCGCGCCGCACATCGAATGGAAAGCGGCGGCCCTGCGGTGGCCGGACGACCTGTCCCGTCCGGAGAGCGTCCGCCTCCTCTCCGCGCCGCTCCCGATCGTTGAAAAAGAAGCGGGGAACCGGGGCTGCTACCTGCTGGCGCTGCGCCTCGCGGAAGACGCGGACATAGAGATCGGCCGCCTCGGGACGGTGCATTTCCCGAAAGGATACTATGTATACACCGGCTCGGCGAAGGAAAATCTCGATCAGCGCCTCGCCCGGCACCGCCGCCTGCGGAAGAAGATGCACTGGCACATCGATTACCTCCGGCAGCGCGCGGAATGGGTGGGGGCGGTCCCCGTCCGCACCGCCGAAGATCTGGAGCATGCCCTCGCCGCAGCCGTCGCCCGCGCCGCGGACTGGGATATTCCCGGATTCGGCTGCACCGACTGCGCCTGTCCTTCCCATCTCTTCGGCTTCCGTGAAGACCCGCTCCATCTTCCGGCCTTCACGAAGATCGAAGAAGACTTCGAGATCAACCGTCTGCAAAAATGGATCAGATAAAAACCATCCCCGCTCGATTTCCGGGCGGGGACGGTTTTTATTATAGGCGGTATCAGATGACGCCGCTGCTGTCCGTGACGGCGATGTACTGCGCCGGAATGGGCTCGGCAAGCTCATAAATGATCGTCATGGGGCAGCGTCCCGTGTGGGACACATACTTTGCGGGGCCCAAGAAGGTATAGCTCATGGAGTTGCCGTGCCCGTCTTTTTTCCGCTCTCTCACGAAGAACAGGACAGTCGTGCCGTTGCTCTTTTGATGGATATACCGTTGTCCGGTCCTGCTTTCCGGAGTGACGGAATTTTGCGTCTGCCAGTGAAACAGCGTCGAATTGATGGAGTAATCCTCATAAAGGGTCGAATCGGAAAATTCTTTGGAAGATTTGTTGAGCGTGACGAGAAATACATCTGTTTTCAATTCTTCCAAATATTTTACCCCTTCGCGGATACTAGCCGGGCTTTTATAACCCAAGGCGGCAAATAACTGGTCGCGTGTGTAGCGACTGTGCAGTTCCAGCGGGCTGTTTCCGGGGAGGGAGATCGGTTTGGCGATGACTTCAGTGCGGTCAGACTGATAGGCCAAGACATCGAGGATCTCCTGTCGCAGCGTGGGCTGCGCGGCAAAGCGGCGGATCGCTTCCAGTGGGTCTTTCATGCCGCATGCCGTATATTCCTTCCCGTACAATGTGTACTGCCACATGCGGAGGAATTTTCTGTCCCAGTCTGATCTTGGAGGAGCCGGGCAGAGAAATTGCTTCCGCAGAAAAGCCAGCCACTGTGGAGAATCGATGGAAAGAATATGAGGCATGGCTCTTCGCAGTACCGTCTCTTCTTCCGTTTCGGGGAGATCGGCTGACAGGTCGCAGGACGCGCAAAGGCGGGAATAGAGACGTTTCTTATTGTAAAAGACCTCGGCAGGGATGCGGAGCGTTTCCAAAAATTTGGAAAGGGAAGGGATCCTGCCCTCGGATTCATAGAGATCGCGCAGGCAATCCGCATAGAAACGGGTGCCTCGAGTCTGATTTTTGATATTCTCTAAGATCCGCTTTTGCGCCATTTCCGTGAGCTGAATGAAGCAGCCTTTCGGCGCATGCGGGAAATGGCCTTTAATCTCGGCTTCGAGATTGGTGTCTTTTCGGCCCAAAAGAGAATAGAGCCGTCCGGAAAAATCATATTTTCGGTTTCCCTGTGCGACAAAATCCAAGACCGTCAGGCAGTTTTTCCCCTCGGAAAGGCGCAGGCCGCGGCCGAGCTGCTGGAGGAAAACAGTGAGGCTGTTGGTCGGACGGAGGAAGAGAACCGTATTTACCGCGGGGATATCGACGCCTTCATTAAAAAGATCAACGGTGAAAATAAAGCGGATCGTTCCGTTTTCCAGTTTCTCTTTCGCGTTGTTTCTGATGGTTTCCGGTGTATCCGAATCCAGATTCATGGAAGGAACGCCGCGCGCCGTCATATAATCAGCCATGTACTTGGCGTGCTTTTTGCTCACGCAGAATCCGAGACCTTTTACGTCGCGGATATCCGCTGTATATCGATCAACGGCGGAGAGCACTGCGCCGGCGCGTAGGACGGCGCTGCGGATGTCTATAACATATTTGCGCTCCAAGTCGCTGATGTCGTAGTCGCCGCCGCTCCATTTCACATCGCTGAGATCGATGGGATCTTCCGCGCCGAAATAATGAAAGGGGCAAAGCAGCCGCTGTTCGATGGCGTCGGCCAAACGGATCTCGGCGCTGATATGGTTGTCAAAGTATTTTGTGATGTCTTTCCCGTCCATCCGCTCCGGTGTGGCGGTGAGGCCGAGGAGGATCTTGGGCTTGAAATGGGAGAGCAATTTCTGATAAGAAGCGGCCGCGGCATGATGAAATTCATCGATGACGATCATGTCATAATAATCGGGATCGATCCGGTCCCAGAAATTTTGCCGGTTCAATGTCTGAATGGAAGCAAACCTGTACGCCAACCGGGAAGCGTGATTGTTTCCCACATCGAGCTCGCCCCAGTCCGGCTCTTGCAGAATTTGGCGGAAACAAGACAGGCTTTGCTTTAAGATCTCTTCGCGGTGAGCCACAAAGAGCAGATTTGTCGTCCGCGGCAGCCGGCTTTTTGCAAAACGGGCGTAATCAAATGCGGCAATGGCCGTTTTCCCTGTGCCCGTCGCGGCAACGACCAGATTTTTCCAACGGTTTCTCAGCGTTCTTTCAGCTTCGAGATTATCTAAAATGGTCTGCTGGTACGGGTATGGGCGGATCCTAAAAGAATAAAGATTTCCATTGTCTGCGGAAGCGGGATGACGGATGGCGTCGATCTCCTGCTGCAAAAACGCTTCCTGATCGGCCGTATAGACTTCAAAATTGTCGGAATTCCAATAGACGTCAAAAGTAGTGTTCATTTTTTGGAAGACCATCGGCATATCTTGCGCGGTAATCTTCATATTCCATTCCAAGCCCTCTGTAATGGCGGCGTGGGACAGGTTGGAGGAGCCGATATAGGCGGTGGAATAGCCGCTGTTTCTGCGGAAGATATAAGATTTCGCATGAAGACGGGTACTTTTTACATCATAGGAGATTTTGATCTCCGTACTGGGAAGCTGGGAGAGCACACGGACGGCTTTGGGGTCTGTGGCGCCCATATAGGTGGTCGTAATGACACGGAGCTTTCCACCGCGGTAAGTGAATTCTTTCAGTGCCGGAAGGATCATGGAGATGCCTGAAAATTTGATAAAAGAGACGAGGAGATCGATCTGATCGGCCGATGCGATCTCTGCGTAAAGCTCAGTGGCAATGGGCGCGTCCTTTTTGCTGTTTGTAAAAAGAAAGCTTTGTGATAAGGAGGTGTTCGGGCGGGGGATATCTAGTTTTTTCGCGGCGTTGCGCTGATGCTGCAAAAAAAGGAGCAAAGATTTCGTATCCGCCACGGAAAATTCCCGCCTTTGTTCGGGGGCGTCTTTGAATAAGAACGTGATGAGCCGATTGATGAAGTCAATCTCTTTCTTTGCGGAGGTATCCGAGTCGTCGGCATCGGCGATATCTTTTAACAGCCAGCTGATGACCTGACGGATATAGGCGGAGAGCTGGGAGACGGCTTCCTGCGCGTCCAGGTCTTCCCGGTCGGCCCAGATCTGATTTTCCTTCAGCGCCTGATCCAGCTTTTCTTGAAATGTTTGTGTAATGATTTTTTCATAGAGTCCGTTTTGAAGGCCCTCAAGATCTTTTTCAGACATCGTGCACCTCGCAGTGTGATCGTGATATTGAGAAATAAATATATCCTTAGTATAGCAATAGAGAAAGTATTCTGTAATTCCGTGGAAATATTTTGATGACACAAAAGCGGGAAAATAAGGAGAAAAGTTTTCCGAAAAGGGTAGGAGGGACAGTGAAATTTTTTCGGGAGAAATTTCTTCGAAACGCCGGATTTTATTTGACATTTTTCTCTAAAAACGATAAAATATTCCTCGTGAGATTTGTCCGGACACCACTAGCCCCGGAGGAAGGACGAGATCTTGCAGTCAGTATTTTAGGAGGAAACAGCATGAAAGATACATTTATGGCCAATTCGAGCAACATCACTCGGAAATGGTATGTCGTTGACGCTGAAGGCAAAACTCTTGGCCGTCTGGCTGCTGCCGTCGCAGAGATCCTTCGGGGAAAGAATAAAGTCACCTTTACGCCTCATGTGGACACCGGCGACTATGTGATCGTCGTCAACGCAGACAAAGTTGTCCTGACGGGCAAGAAATTGACGAAGAAAGTATATTTCCACTACACCGGCTACATCGGCGGCGACCGCTATACGAAAGCGGGCGACATGCTGAAATACAAGCCTGTCAAGATGGTTGAACACGCGATCCGCGGCATGCTTCCGAAGAACAAGCTCGGCGATCAGATGTACAGAAAGCTCCATGTCTATGCGGGCGCTGAACATCCGCACGCAGCGCAGCAGCCGGAAGAGATCAAGTTTGACATCCGTTAATACCAGAAGGGAAGGGTAAAAGAATGGCAGAAGCTACATACTACGGCACCGGCCGCAGAAAAACATCCGTTGCCAGAGTCCGTCTGGTACCGGGACAGGGCAACATCACGATCAATGGTCGCACGCTCGAAAACTATTTCGATCTGAAGACCCTTGAACTCATCATCAAGCAGCCGCTGGAACTCACCGGCACCACCGCTGCTTACGACGTCATCGCCAACGTAAAGGGCGGCGGCCGCACGGGCCAGGCAGGCGCTATCCGCCACGGCATCAGCCGCGCTCTCCTCGAAGTCGACGGCGACTACAGAAAAGTGCTGAAGAGCGCAGGCCTCCTCACCCGCGATCCGCGTATGAAGGAACGCAAGAAATACGGCCTCAAGAAAGCAAGAAGAGCAAGCCAGTTCAGCAAGCGCTGATACAGTATGGAAAAGATGTGTGGGAATCTCCTGCACATCTTTTTTTCTGGGAAAGGAGGTCACATGGCGCTGATCTTCAGAAAGTGCGGCGCTGCCGACGGGGCGGTGCTGCTGGACTTCGCGCGGCGCACCTATTTTGAGACGTTCGCCCGGTGGAATACGGAGGAAAATATGGAGGCGTACCTGGCGGAGGCTTTCGCGCCGGAGAAATTTCTGGCGGAACTCGCGGACAGGGATTCTTCTTTTTACGGGCTCCTTGAGGACGGGACGTTTGCAGGATATCTGAAGCTGAATGAGGCCCCGGCGCAGACGGAGCTCCATGACCGGGCGGCGCTGGAGATCGAGCGGATCTATGTGGCGCGGGAATTTCAGGGACTGGGATTCGGAAAGCGGCTCATGGATCAGGCTCTCGCGGAAGCACGGAGCCGGAAGAAGGCCTATGTCTGGCTCGGCGTATGGGAGAATAATGAGAAGGCGCTCCGCTTTTATCGGTCGTACGGCTTTTATCCGGCAGGTACGCATGTCTTCGTCATGGGAGACGACGCGCAGACGGATTACCTGATGCGGAAAGATCTGTGAGAAAGACAAAATAAAACGGGAAGGAATCAGATCCTTCCCGTTTTTGCGTGGGAAAAGCGTCCCCGGTGAGGAGCGCTTTTTGTTTACAGTCCTTTTTGCTCGATGCCGCTGATGAGATAGCCGAGATGGACGGTGGAATTCATGAGGACGAGGCGCCACGCGCCTTTGTCGTATTCGATGACGTTGATGCAGGCGTTGTCCTGTTTGATCTGCCAGAAATGGGCCATGGAGAGGCCGAGGATGTCGCAGAGGATGACTTTATTCACCGCGTCGTGGGCGGCGGCGAGGACGGTCTTTCCGTCGTATTTTGCGGCGATGTCGTCAAAGGCGGCGCGGGCGCGGCGGCGCACGTCTTCGAGATTTTCGCCGCCCGGCATCTGCACAAGGTCGGGCCGGGTATGCCAGAGGCGGAATTCTTTCGGATACTTGGCGGCGATCTCTTCGGCGAGGACTCCTTCCCACGCGCCGTGGGAGATCTCCGTGAGCCGTTCGTCGGTGAGGACGGGCAGACCGTGGAAGTCAGCCGCGAAGCGGCAGGTGTCGCGGGCGCGGGACAGGGGGCTCGCGATGCACACGTCGATGGGAATGTCTTTCAGCGCTTCCGCCGCGCGCTTTCCCTGCGCGATGCCCCGCGGGGAGAGGGGCGTGTCTTCCTGTCCCTGGTAGCGGCCTTCAATGTTCCATGTGGTCTCGCCGTGCCGGATGAGGATGATGCGTACCATGGCAGACCTCAGTGATTTTCACAGTTGATGACTTTGAGATCGAGGATGCCGTCGATATTGCGGAGCGTCACAAGGAGATCATTGGGCAGGTCGTTGCTGACGGCGACGGCCATGATGTTCGTTCCCTGCTGGGCGGTGCGGCCCACCTGCATGCCGTTGATATTGATGCCCGCATCGCCGAGGATGCCCGCGATCTGGCCGATCATGTTCGGACGGTCGGCATGGGGCGCGATGAGGAGGTAGCCTTTCGGTTCGAAATCCATGAGGTATCCGTCAATCTGGACGATCTTCGCTTCTTTCCGGTCGAAGAGGACGCCTGTGATGGTGTGGCTTCCTTTATCGGTCTCGATGGTGACGGTGATGGAGGTGGTGAAATATTTCCCCTTTCCCGCTTTTACTTCCCGGATATCCATGTGGCGCTCTTCCGCGATGTTCCGGGCGTTCACGAAATTGACCGTCGCCTGGAGGACCGGCGTGAGGAGACCTTTGATGACGGCGGTGGTGAGCGGCGCGGTCTCCGTGTCTTTCAGCTCGCCCGTGTATTCGGCGGTGACGCGGGAGATATGGCCGTCAGCGAGGTAAATGCCGATATTGCCCATGCGCTCGCAGAGATCGAAGTAGGGCTGGATGACGGCGAGGGTGCTTTTCGTGATGGGGGAGGCATTCACCGCTGTGGCGACCGGTTCGCCGTGGAGGGCGTCGGCCACGCCTTTCGCCACATCGGTGGCGACGCCGATCTGCGCTTCCACGGTGGAGGCGCCGAGGTGCGGCGTGAGGCAGACGTTTTTCATGCCGAGGAAAGGATTTTCTTCCGGTTTCAGCGGTTCCTTTGCCCAGACGTCGATGCCCGCTCCGGCGACTTTGCCGGATTTGAGGGCTTCCGCCAGATCGTCGATCTTGATGACCGCGCCGCGGCTGGCGTTCACGATGCGGACGCCGTCTTTCATCTTCGCGATCTCTTTCGCGGTGATCATGTGGCGGGTCTCATCGGTGAGAGGCGTGTGGAGCGTGATGTAGTCGGACTGGGCGAGAAGGGTGTCCAGGTCGACCAGTTCCACGCCGAGCTGTTTGCCCCGTTCCAGCGGAATGTAGGGGTCGTAGCCGATGGTGCGCATATTGAAGGCCTGAAGGCGTTTGGCTACGTTCGAGCCGACCCGGCCGACGCCGATGATGCCTACGGTCTTATTGAGGAGCTGGATGCCTGTGAAGCTCTTTCTGTCCCAGCGGCCTTCCATGATGGACTGATGGGCCTGCGGGATATGGCGGGTCATGGCGAGCATGAGGGCGATGGTGTGCTCGCACGCGGCGATGGTGTTGGATTCGGGCGTATTGACGACGGTGATTCCGTGCTTCGTCGCGGCGGGGATGTCGATGCCGTCGACGCCGACACCGGCGCGGCCGATGACTTTCAGATTCTTCGCCGCTTCGATGACCTTGCCGGTGATGCGGGTCTGGCTGCGGGTGATGATGGCGTCGTAGCCGCCGATCACGCGGCAGAGTTCCTCTTCCTCCATGTTCGGGCAGATATCGACGATGTATTCTTTTTCCAGAAATTCTTTCGCTTCTTTCGCTACGTCGTTGGTGATGAAGATCTTGTACATGATGGGTTCTCCTTTTCCTTGCTTTTGATCAGCCCCGGGTGCGCTGATATTCTTTCATGAAATCCGCCATGGCTTCCGCCGCTTCCGGCGTGACCGCGTTGTAGAGGGAGACGCGGCATCCGCCGACGAGCCGGTGGCCGCCCACGCCGACGAAGCCGTTCTTTTTCGCTTCGGCGATGAAATCTTTTTCCTGTGCTTCATCGGCGAGATTGAAGGTGATGTTCATGCGGCTGCGGAAGGCTTTTTCCGCGTGGCCCCGGTAGAAGCCGCCGCTTTCGTCGATGACCTGATAGAGGGTATCGGCTTTTTTCTTGTTGCGCACCTCCATGGCCTCCGCGCCGCCCATGTTCTTGATCCAGTGGAGCATTTTGTTCAGAGTGTAGATGCAGAAGACTGCCGGCGTATTATAGGCGGAATCTTTTTCCACGAACGTGCGGTACCGGAGAAATTCCGGCACATCTTCCCTGGCTTTTTCGAGGAAATCTTTCTGAATGACGGCGAGCGCTGTGCCGGCTGCGCCGAGATTTTTCTGGATGCCCGCCCAGATGAGGGCAAATTGGTTGCAGTCGATCCGGCGGGAGAGGATGTCGCTGGACATGTCGCAGACCACGGGGACGTTTACTTTTGGAAATTCCCAATACTCCGTGCCGTAGATGGTGTTGTTCGCCGTGATGTGGAGATAATCCGTACCGGGGCGGATATCATAGGTGTCCGGAATATAGGTGTAATTCCTGTCCTTCGCGGAATTGGCGTCATAGGCTTCACCGAAGAATTTCGCCGCGTCCCGCGCCTTGTGCGCCCAGACGCCGGTGTCGGCGTAGGCCGCGCGGGTGCGAAGAAAATTATACGCTTCCATGACGAACTGCATGGAGCCGCCGCCCTGGATGAAGACGATCTCCTGCCCGCGGCGGAGGTCCATCAGCTCGGTAAGGAGCGCTTTCGTCTCGGCGAGGAGCGACTGAAATTCTTTCGACCGGTGGCTCATCTCGATGATGCCCATGCCGCATCCTCTGTAATCGGTCATTTCCTCGCGGATCTCTTCGAGAACGGACAGCGGCATCGGCGAAGGGCCTGCGTTAAAATTCCATACACGTTTCATACTGTGCCTCCTTCAAGGGTACAAAAAAAGAGAAGCGTCCCATGGGACGAGCTTCTCTTCTCGCGGTGCCACCCAATTTGCCGGAATGGAACGAAAATGAGCGGGGAAAACAGAAAAGGTCTCTCACCCCTAAGGGACGAGAGACCCGCGATACCACCCAAATTGCCTTCCGGCCATCTTTAGTCTGCTGTAACGGGCAGCCCCGATGAATTCATCACTCATCACTCTGAAGCGGAAAGACTCTTTCTTCCTGGCGGCTTGCACCGGACACCGCCTCTCTGCAAGGATTCCAGGTCCCTTCTTCATCCTCGTGCTGTATTTGAGCTTAGTATACGGACAGGAAAAAAGATTGTCAAGAAATTTTTTCGGGGATTTTATATCTTCTGCTCAAAAATAACGGTGTTTCCGGCGCTGCACAGCTCCGTCCAGCGGCCGGGGACGCTTTCCAGGAACTGATGCTTCCTCTTTTCCGTGACGCAGACGATGTACGGGCGGCCGGGTAGGATGTCTTCCGCCGCGTAGAAAGGCATGACATTTTTCGCGTTCCAGCTGATGCCGTGAGGCGTGAGCTGAGAGATCTCGTCTTTTTTCACGACGCGGAAGATCGGTTTCCCGCTGTAGAAAACGGCAGACGTGCGGAAATCGTCATAAGCGAGGATGGGGGCCGAGCCCGTATCGAGCGCGGCGAGGGCCATGCCGGCGTCTTTTCCTGAGAAACGGCCGGATACGGACGGCGCGGCGACGAGGATGACGGCGGTCAGCACGGCGGCGGAGACGGCGGCGGCCCGGCAGACGGAGCGGAAGGAACGGCGCCAGAGGCGGGCCGACAGGATCGCGAAGGCAAACAGAGAGGGGAAGGTATATGTGGTGTATTTCGTGGCGATACCCTGAAAGACGAGAATCACCACGGCGGCCCAGAGCAGAAGGAAGAGGGACGGCTCGGACATTTCCCGGAAGGATTCGCGGAAGCGGCGGAACTTTTTCCGGAGCGACCAGAGAAGGCCGAAGCTCCACGGCGCGAATCCGGCGAAGAACATCATGATGTAGAAGTACCACACGTTCTGCCGCTCATGCTCGGGGACGACGGCGCGGAGATAATTGTGGACGCCGAAGAAATTGACGAGGAAATCGCTGCCGTGGCGGAGGTACATGTAGTAATACCAGCTCCCGCCGAGGAGCAGGAAGAGAAGAAATCCGGAGAAGAGATGCACGTGGAGCATTTCCTTCAGGTCTTTTTTCAGCAGGAGGAAAAGAAAGCACGAGAGGCCGGGAAGCGCGATGCCGATGGGGCCTTTCGTGAGGAACGCGAGCGCGGCGGCAGCCCAGCAGCCCCAGTACCATCTCCGGTCTTCCGTGTAGCCAAGATAGAAAAGCGCCCCCGCGGCGGACATGAAAAGGAAGAGCGCCGCGTCGGTGATGACCGCTTTGGAGAGGAGGAAAAATTCAAGGCTCGTCGAGAGAATGAGCGCCGCGCCCCAGGCGGTCTTTTCGTCATAGACTTTCCGGGCGAACCAAAAAGTGAAGAGCACGGATAGCATGCCGAAAACGGCGGAGGGGAAGCGGGCGGCGAATTCATTGAAACCGAAGACGGAAAAAGACGCGGAGAGCGTCCAGTAGTAGAAGATCGGTTTGTCATACCAGTAGCGGCCGTAGATCTGCGGCGAGAGCCAGTCGCCGGAGAGGACCATCTCCTTCGATGTGAGCGCGTAATTGGCTTCCGCCGTGTCCGTCACGGGGACGAGGGAATTTCCGAGAAGAAAGAGGAATGCAGAGAGAAGGATGAGAACGGCATAGGGATGACGGCGAACGGTTTGCATAAAGGCCTCCTGAAAAATTTTTCTACGAAAGCAGTGTAGCATCGAGAAATTTCAGATTTTTCAGGAGAGGTGGTCGTTTTTTTCAGAAATGATTGAATAAATTTTAAATAAAACAGCAGGGAACGTTGTCTTTCTCTCGGAGGCAGGTATGATAGGAGAAAATATACTGGGAGAAATGGGGAATTCTGCATGACCATCCGGCACAGGCTTCTTGTCTCGCATCTGATGATGTTTTTCGCGCCGATCCTGATGCTCCTGATCATGGTCGCCACAGTGCTTGCTGGAGTCATGGTCTACATCCAGAGCGGCAATCATGTGTACATCGAGAGCAGCGATCAGTTCAATCGGGCGGCGGATATTCTGTATAATACAGTTTTTCACAATACGCGGACACCGGCTGACGTGGATGATACCGGCGATTATGCCCCTCTGATCCAGGTGCTCGATCCGGAGCAGAATTATGTGCTCCTTCGCAAAGGAGACCGCGAGCTGTACCGGTATGGGAATGAGGCGCTCACGGCGCTCTTCCCGGATATACCGCCCGCGGAAGATCTGCATGAGCTGAATCATCCCGAGAAAGGCGCGTATGAGCTGATCAAAAACAACGAGTATCTGATGATCCGGAAGCGCACGGTGGACGGCGTGCCGTACTATCTGTATTACATAAGCCACCAGGCGCCGCACGGCACGGACGACCGGCTGGAGCATGTCAGCCGGGGGGTGCTGATCTTTCTGGCCATGGCGCTTCTCGCTTTCATCGGGCTCGCGAGCTGGCTCCTGTCCCGGTTCATCCTGCGCCGGATCGTGCCTCCTCTGAAAGAGCTCCGCGGCGGGGCGGAAAAGATCAGGGAAGGCGATCTGAATTTCATCCTTCCCTATGACAGACAGGACGAATTTACTTCCGTATTTACGGCGTTTAATACGATGACAAGGGCGCTTTCCGATTCGCTCCGCCGCCGGGCGGAAGAGGAAGAGAGCCGGAAAGAGCTGATCGCGAGCATGGCCCATGATATCCGCACGCCCCTGACCTCCATCAAGGCGTATGTGGAGGGACTCATCGACGGCGTGGCAGATACGGAAGAGAAAAAACGACGCTATCTCGACGTGATCCGGCGGAAAGCGGACGAGATGCACAGCATGACGGAACAGCTCTTCCTGCTTTCAAAAATGAATGTAGGCGATAAGGCGGTGCCCCTGGAACTGCTCGATCTGGGGCGTCTCGTGCGGGATATCTGCGGGGAGCATGAAACGGTGCTGCGGCAGAAGGGAATGGACATCCGCTTCCGCGGAGAGCCGGGCTGCCTGATCATGGGCAATCCACTGCTCATCGAGCGCATCCTTCTCAATCTGTGGTCAAACAGCGCTAAGTACAAGGAAGAAGCGGGCGGTCACATCTGGATGACGCTGAAAAAAGCGGATGGGAAGATCCTGCTCGCCGCGGAAGATGACGGGCCCGGCGTTCCGGAAGAAGCGCTGCCTCATCTTTTCGAAGCGTTTTACAGGACTGATCAGGCGCGGTCGCATACGGCACAGGGGAGCGGCCTCGGACTGGCCATCGCGGCGCGGGCCATGGAAGTGATGTGCGGCACGATCCGCGCGTCTGACAGAGCGCCCCGGGGTCTGCGCATCGTCATGGCATGGCCGGAAGCGGCGGAAGATCAGGAAAAGGAGGAAGACCATGAAACGAATATTGATCATTGAGGACGATAAGGAGATCGCGGGCATCGAAGAAGACTATCTTCATCTGGCGGGATTTTTCGTCGATCTGGCCGATGAAGGACACGAAGGCATGCGCCTGGCGCTCACCGGCGATTATGACCTGATCCTGCTCGATGTCATGCTGCCGGGCATGGACGGATTCGAGATCTGCCGCCGCATCCGCGGGGAGATCGACACGCCCATCATGATGGTGACGGCCCGGCGCAGTGATATCGACAAGATCCGCGGCCTTGGGTTCGGCGCGGACGAATACATTGAAAAACCGTTCTCGCCGAGCGTCCTCGTGGCGCGCGTTAAGGCGCAGCTCGCCCAGTATGAACGGCTGAAGGGGAAGCCAAAAGACGACAGCATCGTCATCGGGGATATCATCCTGAATCCGTCGACGCATATCGTCACCGTGCGGGGACAGGAAAAGCTGCTGCCGAAAAAAGAATTCAAGCTGCTGGAATTTCTCATGATCCACGCGGACCGCGTATTCAGCAGAGAATTGCTATACACACGTCTCTGGGGTATGGAACCCATGGGAAATACGGCGACCGTGCCGGTGCACATCAACCGCATCCGCGAAGCGGTGGAAGAAGATCCGGCGCATCCGAAGCACATCATCAATGTGTGGGGCGTGGGATATAAATTCAAGCCGTAAAAAAAGAGTTCACAGCCACAGGCTGCGGACTCTTTTTTGCTGTCATTTTTTTACGGGGCGGCAGATCTGCTCCCGTCCGGCGCGGAGCTTTTCCGGGAGCCGGCCGCTTTGGGCGGCGCGCTCCGCCGCTTCCATGCCTTCATCCCGCGCGATCCGGTAGAACCAGAGTTTGTACTCCACCACATTCATCATGTCCCGGATCTCCTCCATTTTTTCCCGGAGCAGTTCCTGCTGGCGGATCAGGATATCCAGGCGTTTTTCCGCCGTCTCTTTTCCGTCGGCGGGGAGATCGATAAATTCCCGGATCATCCGGATGGGAAGTCCTGTTTTTTTCAGGCACTGGATCAGGCGGAGATAGGGGAAATCCTTATCGGTGAACTGCCGCGCGCCGGAGGGCGTCCTGGAAACGAAAGGCAGCAGCCCTTCCTTGTCATAATAGCGGAGCGTAGACGGCGCGACGCCGAGGATCTCCGCCGCTTCACTGATGCTGTATGTCATGATGTTCTCCTTTTCTTGACATAAAGTTTACTTCAACTTTTATTATAAGAACAGATTTGAGGGAAGTCAATGAAAGGGAAGACATATGCCTGTCCCGCATAATTGGGTATTAGAAGCAGGTATTGGCGGTCAGGCGGGAATTGTTTTACAGTAAAGACAGCAAAGGAGGTCCCTGATATGACGAAAGAAGAAGAATTGCAGCGTGTATCCGCATTCCCCGCAGGGGAAAAGAATCCCTACGGACAGTATTTCGACGGGCAGAGCTACCTGGCGCGCCTCGTTTCCGGCAAAGTGAGCGTGGCCAATGTGACGTTTGAGCCCGGCTGCCGGAACCACTGGCACATCCATCACAAAGGCGGGCAGATCCTGCTCGTGACGGGCGGCCGGGGATATTATCAGGCGTGGGGCGAAAAAGCGAGAGAACTTCATCCGGGCGACGTGGTGGATATTCCGCCGGAAGTGAAGCACTGGCACGGCGCGGCGCCGGACAGCTGGTTCAGCCATATTGCGATCGAAGTACCCGCGGAAGGCGCGTCCAATGAATGGTGCGAGCCCGTATCGGATGAAGAATACGGGAAGCTGAAATAGCAGCGGATGAAGAAAGGAAAAGAGCAATGAAAAAGACATGGATCGCCGCAGCGGCTCTGGCTGCCGTCATCTTCGGCAGCGTCTCGGCGCAGGCGGCGGATAGGAAGGGAGAAATGATGATGGATCCGACAAAAGTAACGGCAGCGCCGACGAAGATCGTGCAGACCGCGGGAAGAGACGCGATGAGCGAATTCGCTCCGAAATTTGCGGAGCTCAATGACGATGTGCTTTTCGGAGAGGTGTGGTCCCGGACGGACAAGCTGTCGCTTCGCGACAGAAGCCTCATCACCGTGACGGCTCTCGTGGCGAGCGGCATCACGGACAGCTCGCTCAAGTATCATATCGGCGAGGCGAAAAAGAACGGCGTGACCCGTGAAGAGATCGCGGAAGCGCTCACTCATGTCGCTTTTTATGCGGGGTGGCCGAAAGCATGGCCCGCGCTCCGCATGGCGAAAGAGGTATACGAGCAGGAATAAAGCGGAAGATCAGGAGACACGGGCGGACAGGATGCCCGTGTCTTTCTTTGCCGGAGCGGAGAGGATGAGAGAAGAGATGAAAGTACTGACAGTTTATTTTTCAAAGAGCGGTCATACGGAGAAAGTCGCCCGGCTCATTCAGGAGGCGGCCGGCGGCGATCTCGCGGAGATCCGCGTGAAAAAGGGCTATACCGGCTCATACTGGATGACCGTCATCCGCGGCGGATTGGAAAAAATGCGCGGCGTCAGGCCGGAGATCGAGCCGCTCGGCGTCGATCCGGCGGAGTATGACGTGATCTTCCTCGGCTCGCCGGTCTGGTGGTTTACGGCGGCTCCGGCGGTGAAAAGTTTTCTTGACCGGGCGGATCTTGCGGGGAAGACGGTCTGTCCTTTTCTGACGAGCGGCGGCTCGCCGAAAGATTCTTTTCAGGATATGAAAGCGCTTTGCACGGGGAATATGGAGAACGGAATGCATATCTATTTCCGCAAAGATGAGATGATGGCCGGGGAGGATACGGTCCGTTCCTGGGCGAAAGCCTGCGCGGAAGCGGCGAAAAGAAAATGGCTGCGGCAGAAGGAGGGAAAATGATGAAGAAGGCGAAGCGGTGGGCGCGGGGGCTCGCGCTGGCATCGGGACTTCTGGCAGCGGCCGTCCTGGCGGGGTGCGGCGCGGCGAAAGGCGCGGAGGATGAAGGCCTGGCGGTCTCTCTCGCGCCGGAGGCGCTCCGGCAGATCGTCGAAGAGGATAACGCACACGGGCGCACCATCATGTGGCAGCTGCCGGAGCAGCGGGAGATCGCCGTGGAATGGAGGGAAAGCGGCGGAGCACAGGGCTCCGTCCCGGCGGTTTTTTCGCTCCTGAAGGGGAATCAAGGACAGCCCGACCGGTATATCTACACCGCGCGGCTGACGGGCCTCGCGCCGGGCCGCACCTATGAATACCGGCTCCGCGCGGGAGACAGCATCAGCCGGTGGCACCCGCTGAAAACGGACGGCGGCGGCCCGTTCAGCGCGCTCATTTTCCCCGACAGTCAGAGCGCGGATTATGACGTGTGGGCGGCAACGGCCAAAGCGGGGCTGGCGAAAGAGCCGGACGCGGAGTTTTTCATCAGCATGGGTGACCTGGTGGACAACGGGCAGGACGAGCGGCAGTGGCAGGCATGGTTGCGGGCATCGGCGCCGCTCCTGGACAGAATGCCCGCCGCGCCGGTCATGGGCAATCATGAAGCCTATTCTCTCGACTGGAAGCTCGCGCCGCCGGAACGGTACCTGGCGCATTTCTCTCTTCCCGATAACGGCGTGCCCGGAGCAGAAGGGCTTTATTACTCCTTCGACTGGGGACCTGTCCATTTCTCCGTGGTGAATACGCAGATGCAGGAGCTGGCGGAAGAGCATCCGGATCTGCTGGAGAAGCAGCGGGCCTGGCTCGAGGAGGACATGAGAAAGACCGATAAAAAATGGAAGGTCGTGCTCATGCACAAAGATCCGCTGCAGTACCGCATCGCCGGGCGGCCGGAGAGAAAAGAAGGATTCTCTCCGGAAGGGGAGGCTTTTATGCCGCTTTTCGACAGGCTCGGCGCGGACGCGGTCATTTCCGCGCATCTCCATACTTACCGGAACCGCGGGCACATCTATGATTTCCGGAGAGACGAGAAGGGGCCTCTCTACATTCTTTCCGGCGTGGCGGGCGACGTGCGGTATCCGAATCTCTGGACGGATCACGCCCTGGATGTGACGGTGGCGGCGCAGCCGGAAACGGATAATTTCATGACCATGGAAGCGGAAGAAGACACGCTCATCTTCCGGGCCTTCCTGAATGACGGCACACAGATCGACGAAGCGGTGCTCAGAAAATAAAAGAAAATAAAAAAGGGAAAAAGAAAGCAGAGTCAGCCATAACAATTTCTGCGGGGCGCTCTGCTTTCTTTTTATGTTGACATTGCCGCGGGGCGGTATATATAATTACTTCCATATGATAATTTGACTGCTTAATAGGCGGCGACGCCGCAGCAGCCGACAGGAAAGGACTGATTCTTTTGGCAGAGACCGCTTGGTCGCTCGTACCGCCTATCATTACCATCGCGCTGGCGCTGATCAGCAAGGAAGTTTACATGTCCCTGGGCATCGGCATTTTCGTGGGCGCTTTCATGTACTGCGAATTTGATTTCCTGAAATCCGTGGATACCATGTTCGGCATCATGTCCGACAAAGTGGGCGATAACGTGCACATTCTGGTGTTCCTCGTCCTTCTCGGGATCATCGTGGAGGCCATCGCCCGGTCCGGCGCGGCCAGAGCCTACGGAGAGTGGGCTGCGAGAGCGATCAAGGGAAAACGGAGCGCCCTTTCCGTCACGGTCATTCTGGGCGTGCTCATTTTCATCGACGATTATTTTAACTGCCTGACGGTGGGCACGGTCATGCGCCCGGTGACGGATAAATTCAAGATTACCCGCGCGAAGCTGGCGTACCTCATCGACGCGACGGCGGCGCCGATCTGCATCATCGCCCCTGTATCGAGCTGGGCGGCGGCGGTCACATCGTCCCTCCCGGAAAATTCCGGCATCGACGGATTCAGCCTGTTTCTGCAGACGATCCCATTCAATATTTACGCGTGGCTCACCATCACGTTCATGCTCCTTCTCATCTGGAAAGGCCGGGATTACTTTACCATGGCCGATTATGAGATCAAGAGCCACGGCCAGCTGCTCATTGCCGAGGAATACAAGGATCAGCAGGCGTCCATGAATGCGGGGGGAAACGGCAAGATCATCGATCTCGTCCTGCCTCTTTTCGTTCTCATCACCTGCTGCATTTACGGCCTGCTCTATACGGGCGGCATTCAGGAAGGCGCGGGCATTCAGGAAGCTTTCGCTAACTGTGAGGCGGCGCGCGGCCTCGTGCTCGGTTCCTTCATCGCGCTGATCTTTACCTTCCTCTTCTATATTCCGAGAGGCGTTCTCACATTCCCTGAATTCTGCAAATGCCTGTCCGCCGGCTTCGTGGACATGACGTCGGCGATCTTCATCCTCTGCCTGGCGTGGACGCTGTCCGGCGTGTGCGGCGCGGAATATCTCAATATCGGCGGCTATGTGGGCAGCGTCGTCAGCGGCAACGCGCAGATCGCCATGCTGCTGCCGGTGCTCTTCTTCGGCGTCGCGCTCGGCCTCGGCTTCGCGACGGGCACGTCCTGGGGCACCTTCGGCATCCTCATCCCGATCGTCCTCTCCGTGGTGGATCCCGCAGCGGATTACCAGCTCCTCGTCATCACCGTGGCGGCGGTGCTGGCCGGCGCGGTCGGCGGCGACCACGTATCGCCGATCTCCGATACGACGATCCTCGCTTCCGCAGGCGCGCAGTGCCATCACATCGATCATGTGAGCACGCAGATCCCTTATGTCATCGTCGTATCCGTCTGCTGCGCTGCGGGCTACATCGTGGCGGGCGTCACGGAAAACGGCTGGCTTGGCACAGGCACCGGCTTTGCGTGCCTGCTCATCGGCTTCCTGGGAATGACGAAATTCGCGAGAAGCAGCGGCGGCGAAGAGTAACGGTCTTTTGGAAAGCTCCGGTCATCCGGGGCTTTTTTGATGCCTTCCGCAGGGCTTTCTTGCAAAAAATAAAAGATGCTGATATGATACTGGATATATAAAAGCGTTGATGGGAAGAAGCCGAAGGATTTTCCCGAAGAGAGCCGCTCCGTGGCTGGGAGAGCGGCGGAAATGAAACGGCAGGTCACCCCGGAGCCGGCAGCGAGAGCTGCTCCGCAGGCGGGCGTTAACCGCGCATGAGCGGCTGGCTGAGGCCAGTTAATTAGGTGGTACCGCGGAAATGTCTTTCGTCCTATGGGATGAAAGATTTTTTTATTTTCTGAAGGATGCCGCCGGCAGGCGCTGTGATTTTAATAAGGGAGTGGAAGAATGAAAGAGTACGAAAATCTGGGAAGTTATGATCCCGCGCAGATCGAAGAGAAGTGGTATGATTTCTGGGAAACCCACGGCGTGTTCCACGATGAGCCGGAAGAAGGGAAAGAAGGATTCAGCATCGTGCTGCCGCCGCCGAACGTCACCGGCCAGCTGCACATGGGCCACGCTCTTGACGGCACCCTGCAGGATATCCTCATCCGCTACAAGCGCATGCAGGGATACAATGTGCTCTGGCTGCCCGGCAAGGATCACGCCGGCATCGCCACGCAGGTCAAGGTCGAAAAGCAGATCGCTGAGGAAGGCCTCAATAAATACGATCTGGGCCGGGAGAAATTCCTGGAACGCGTATGGCAGTGGAAAGAAAAATACGGCAATACCATCGGCCGCCAGATCCGCAAGCTCGGCTCTTCCTGCGACTGGAGCCGTGAACGCTTCACTATGGATCCGGTATGCGCCCGCGCGGTGCGGGAGGTATTCTGCTCTCTCTATGAAAAAGGCCTGATTTACCAGGGGAACCGCATCACGAACTGGTGCCCCCGCTGCCAGACCGCGCTCTCTGACATTGAAGTAGAGCACGAAGATGAAGTGGGCCATCTGTACTATGTGAATTATCCCATTGCCGGAGGCGAAGGGTATGTGCAGATCGCCACGACCCGTCCCGAGACCATTCCCGGCGATACGGCCGTCGCCGTCAATCCGGAAGATGAAAGATATAAAGACCTCGTCGGCAAGACGCTCATCCTGCCGACCATGGGCCGGGAGATCCCGGTCATCGCCGACGAGTATGTCGATCCCAAGTACGGCACGGGCTGCGTGAAGATCACGCCCGCTCACGACCCGAACGACTTCGCGGTGGGCGAGCGGCATCATCTCGAATCCATCATGATCATGAATCTCGACGGCACGCTCAATGAAAACGCAGGCAAGTACAACGGCATGGGACGGGAAGAAGCGAGAAAGCAGATCATCGCCGACCTGAAAGAGATGGGCCTCCTCGTGAAGATCGAAGAAACGAAACACGCCGTCGGTCACTGCTCCCGCTGCCATACCACGGTGGAACCGATGACCACAAAGCAGTGGTTCGTCAAGATGAAGCCTCTCGCAGGTCCGGCCATGGAAGCCGTCAAAGAAGGAAAGACGAAGTTCGTGCCCGAACGTTTTGCCAATACGTATATCCAGTGGCTTGAAAATATCCATGACTGGTGCATTTCCCGCCAGCTCTGGTGGGGCCACCGCATCCCCGTGTGGTACTGCGACGACTGCGGGAAGACCATCGTTTCCCGTACGGATATCGATACCTGCCCGCACTGCGGAAGCAAACACATCCATCAGGATCCGGACGTGCTCGACACCTGGTTCTCTTCCGCACTCTGGCCCTTCTCGACCATGGGCTGGCCGGAACAGACGGATCTTCTGAAAAAGTGGTATCCCACCAATGTCCTCGTTACGGGCTACGACATCATCTTTTTCTGGGTAGCGAGAATGATGTTCATGGCCATGGAATTCATGCACGAGATCCCCTTCCAGTACGTATTTATCCACGGTCTTGTCCGCGATTCGCAGGGCCGGAAGATGTCCAAGTCCCTCGGCAACGGCATCGATCCGCTGGAAGTCATCAAACAGTACGGCGCCGACGCGCTGCGCTTTACGCTGGTCACCGGAAATACGCCGGGCAACGACATGCGCTTCTACTATGAAAGAGTGGAAGGGAACCGCAACTTTGCGAACAAGATCTGGAACGCCGCGAAGTTCACCATCATGAATCTCGACGATTATGATGAAAATTTCGTGCCGAAGAAGGAACAGTACACCCTCGCCGACCGGTGGATATTGGAACGTCTCGCGCAGACGGAAGAATACGTTTCTCAGAATCTTGATAAATTCGAGCTCGGCGAAGCGGCGGACAGCATCTACAATTTCGCGTGGAGCAATTTCTGCGACTGGTATATCGAGACCGCGAAAGCCCGTCTTTACGGAGAACATAATGATGACCGCCGTGTGACGCAGTACGTTCTGGTCTACACGCTCACCCGCATGCTGGCGCTGCTTCATCCGTTCATGCCCTTCATTACGGAACATATCTGGCAGCACCTGCCTCACGAAGGGGAGACCCTCGCGCGGGCGAAGTGGCCGGAAGCGGATCCGGAGCTGCGGTTCCCGAAAGAAGCGGAACAGATGGAGCGCATCATGGATGCCGTGAAAGCCATCCGCAATATGCGCGCCGAAGCGCACGTGCAGCCCAATAAGGACTGCACCGTCCGCATTGCCGTTTCCAGGGACGATCTGAAAGCGGCCGTAGACGCGCACCGCGCGTATTTTGAAAAGCTCGCCCACGTATCGGAACTGACGATCATGGGCAGGGACGAGGCGAAGCCGGAAAATGCGCTGGCTTCCGTCGTGACGGGCATGGAGATTTACCTGGAGCTGAAAGGGCTGATCGACGCGGAAAAAGAAAAGGCCCGCATCCTGAAAGATAAAGCCGCCGCGGAGAAGGAGATCGCCCGCACGAAAGGCAAGCTTGCCAATGAAGGCTTCCTGGCGAAAGCGCCGCAGGCCGTCGTGGAGAAGGAAAAAGCCAAGCTCGCGGAAATGGAAGAAAAACTCGTTTCTCTGGAAGAACGCCTGAATTTCCTGGCGCAGCTGTGAGACAGAGGAAGGTAGTACCGGGCGGGCTCCGCCCTACAGGAGAATCATGAATTACGAAGAATCTATCGCATATCTTGAATCGGCGCAGGTTTTCGGCATCCGTCCGGGCATGGAGCGCATCGAGGCGCTCCTGGAAAAGCTGGGACGACCGGAGAAAGCGTACCGCGTCATCCACGTGACGGGAACGAACGGCAAAGGCAGCGTCGTCGCCATGATCACGAGCGTCATTGAAAATTCCATGCTGAAAGTGGGCCGCTATGTCTCTCCCCACTTGATCGACTACACGGAGCGGATCTACTGCGGCGGTCACGACATTTCCCGTGAGGACTTTGCCCGCGCGGCGACGGCTGTCCGCGAAGCGGCGGAAGCGGCCGTCACGGAAGGCGTGGAAGCGCCCACGGAATTTGAGCTTCTCACGGCCATGGCGTTCTGGTATTTCCGGGAACAGAAAGTGGATTACGCCGTGGTGGAAGTCGGCCTCGGCGGGCTTCTCGATTCGACAAACGTGGTGCATCCTGTGGTCTCCGTCATCACCAATGTGGCCATGGATCATACGAAATATCTCGGCGGCACTCTGGAAGAGATCGCGCACCACAAAGCGGGGATCATCAAAGACGGCGTTCCCGTCGTGACGGCCGCCCAGCAGATTCCCCTGAAGACGATCAAAAAAGAGGCGCACGCCAAAAAATCCCGGCTCTATTTCTACGGCAGGGATTTCGAAATCGACAGCCGAAACAAATGGCAGCACGGCCAGGTCGTCGTGGTGAGGCGCAAGGACGTACCGAAAGACCAGGAGAAAGCGCTGCTCTTCGTGCCTTTCGTCGGCGCTCATCAGGCAGTCAACGCGGCGGTGGCGTTCATGGCGCTGGAAGTCGTCATGAAGCAGGATGACCGCATCAATGAAAATGATATCCGCGAGGGACTGGCGCGGGCCCGGTGGATGGGGCGCTTCGAGATCCACGATGTGCGCGGCGTGCCCGTCGTATTCGACGGCGCTCATAATCCGGCCGGCGCGGAAGCGCTTTCCGAGGCGCTGGAAGAACAGTATCCCGATAAGCGGCGGCTCATTGTTTTCGCCTCCCTGCGGGATAAGGACACGGATACGGTCATTGCGCTTCTCGTGAGGAAGGGCGACAAGGTCTTCATGACGGAAGCGCCGACGCCGCGCACCTGCACGACTGCCGAGCTTTCGGAGAAGCTCACTTGTGAGAAAAAAGAAGAGCCGTCCGTCGCGGCGGCGCTGGATGACGCGCTGGCAGAAGCGGGAGAAAAAGATATGGTCCTCGTGTGCGGTTCGCTGTACATTCTGGGGGACGCGCTCCTCTGGATGGCGGAAAAGGAAACGGCTCTCCGCAGAGAAGCGGAAAAGACAGAAGAGAAAGATATCTGAGCCGTATGCGAACGGAAAAAGGCAGCCCCTGCGGGCTGCCTTTTCAATAATAAAATCCCAATAAAAATCCCCTGCGGGAAGGCAGGGGATTTTTATATTACTGTTCGTTCGTGACAGCGAAGAAAGATCTTGGGTGATTGCATACGGGGCATTCCTGCGGAGCTTCTGCAGATTCGCAGACGAAGCCGCAGTTTGCGCACATCCAGAGTTTCTTTTCGCCCTTCTTGAATACTTCGCCGTTTTCTACATTGACGAGAAGCATTCTGTAGCGCTTTTCATGGCGCTTTTCGATTTCGCCGACTTTGTCGAAAAGCATGGCGATGTGATTGAAGCCTTCTTCACGGGCAGTCTTGGCAAATTCCGGATACATGGACGTCCATTCGCCGTTTTCGCCTTCCGCCGCGGCTTTCAGATTGTCAGCGGTATGGTCGGAGAGGCCGCCGACGAGCTGGAGCCAGATCTTGGCATGCGCTCTTTCATTGTTTGCGGTTTCCTGGAAGATCGCCGCGATTTCTTCAGAAGCGTCTTTCTTCGCCTTGAAAGCGAAGAGCTGGTATTTTACGTGCGCCTGGGATTCTCCGGCAAACGCAGCATACAGATTCTTTTCGGTCTGGGTGCCTTTCAGTCTGGCCATTTCAGCCTGTGCTCTTTCCTGACTCATTTTGTCCTCCTATATGAGAAATTAATTTTCAGATGAAAGCATTCATCCTTCCTTATGATAGCGGAATTCATTCATTTGTCAAATCGATCATGAGAAGGAATGGCAGAAACGGCTTTGAATATCATTTTGTAATAAAGGGATTGTTTTTGTGTAAAATCTTGTTTTATACTGAAAAAAGTGAACAGACGGAGAAAATAAAAGGCACGCAGGAGGAAAAACGGCTGAGAGCCGGGTCGAGTCCATGAGAAAAGTAAAAGAATTTACATAAAATTTACATATCACAGATATTATAAGAAAAGAATATACTTCGCGGTCTGTGCGTTGCGGCGGCGGAGAGTCATGAAAGACGGGAGGGCGGCTGTATGTTCAGCCTTGTCAACAAGCACGAAGAATTTTTTGATTATCTGGTGACGAATGCGGAATATTTCCATAAGGGGACGGTCATGGCACGGGAAGTGATGCATGATTTGTCCAAGCTGGATCGGTATATCAAGGACGCGCGGGAGCTGGAACATGCGGCGGACGCGGTGACGACGGAGATCCTCGCGCGGATGAAGCGCGTCTTCATTACCCCGATCGACAGGGAAGATTTTTATATGCTCACGAGCAATCTGGACGACTGTGTGGATGACATGCAGGACGTGGTCCTGAGCCTGAAGCTGTATCACGCGGGACTTTCCGGCGAGCAGCCGCTCCGCATGGCGGATATCCTCGTGGAAATGTCTTCGGAGCTGATCGTCCTTTTCCAGCTGCTCAAGGATATTGATAAAAATGAGGCGGAGATCGCGCAGCGGACGCTCCGCGTGAATCAGTTGGAAAGCGAAGCAGATGAGGTGTACCGCACGGTGATTTCCGATCTGTTTGACGGCAGCCACGAGGTGATGGAGATCATCCGGTGGAAGGAGATCATGGAGACTATGGAGACTGCGGCGGATCAGGCAGAAAAAGTAGGAAACATCATTAAAGAGGTGGTCATGAAGTATGCCTGATATTTACCTGATCGGTCTCGTTATAGGGCTGGCTCTGGCTTTTGACTTCATCAACGGCTTTCACGATACGGCGAACGCCATCGCGACGTCTGTCGCCACACGCGCGCTGTCTCCGCGGGTCGCCATCATCATGTCGGCGTTTCTGAACTTTGCCGGCGCCATGATCTCCACTGGCGTGGCAAAGACCATCGGCGGGGAGATCGTCATGTCGCCGTCCATGGTCGATTCGGTGGTGCTGATCTCCGCGCTCACCGCGGCGATCGGATGGAATCTTTTCACCTGGTGGATCGGGATGCCTTCCAGTTCGTCTCACGCGCTCATCGGCGGCGTGCTGGGCGCGGTCATCATTTCTTACGGGTTCGGCGCGATCAACGGTCACGGTGTGATCGTCATCGTCGCGGGACTTGTCTGCTCGCCGATGATCGCCATGTTTACCGGCTATACGCTGATGACGATCCTGTACATCATTTTCAGAAATGTGGACAAATCGCGGGTCAATTATATTTCCACGAAGATCCAGATCTGTTCAGCGGCGCTGATGGCCTTTTCCCACGGGTCGAACGACGCGCAGAAGTCCATGGGCATTATCACGCTGGCGCTGCTTTCCGGCGGATATATCAGCGAGCTGGAAGTGCCGGATCTGGTGAAGATCGCCTGCGCCCTCGCCATGTGCGCGGGGACGAGCGTCGGCGGCTGGCGCATCATCCGCACGGTGGGGAATAAGATTTTCCGCATGCAGCCGGTGCATGGGCTGGCGGCGGATCTGAACTCTTCCGTCACGATCTTTACGGCGACCATGCTTCATCTGCCCGTATCTACGACGCACGTTGTCACCGGCTCCATCATGGGCGTGGGCTGGGCGAAGCGCTTCCGCGCCGTTCACTGGAACGTGGCGTACCAGATGGTCTCGGCATGGGTCATGACGATCCCCTGCACGGCGGCTGTCGGCGCGGCGGTCTACCTTGGCCTGTCCCATCTTCTCTGATTTTTCCCATCTTCTCTGATTTTTCAGACCGGAAAGTCCGGTCTTTTTTTATGCACGTCCCGCGGGAGGTGTAAAAATCAGGGAAGAGTATGTTATGATAAAAAAGAATATTTTCACAAGGAGAACATCATGCTGATACAATGGTTTCCCGGCCACATGGCCAAGACGAAACGCCTGATCACGGAGCATCTGAAAGCGGTGGATCTGGTGGCGGAACTGCTGGACGCGCGCATTCCCAGCTCCAGCGCCAATCCCATGATCTCCGAGCTGACAGCGGGAAAACCGCGCATTGTCATCCTGAATAAATCGGATCTGGCTGATCCGGCAGAGACGGAGCGCTGGGTAGCCCATTACCGCGCCGGAGGGCTCGCGGCGATCCCTCTGGACAGCACGAGTCCGAAGAGCCGGAAGGTGCTGCTCCGCACGATCTATGAGACGGCGCAGCCGGTCATTCAGAAGTGGCAGCGCCGCGGCCTCAGGAACCGTCCGGTGCGTCTCATGATCTTGGGGATCCCGAATGTGGGAAAATCCACGCTGATCAATAGGCTTGCCGGGACGAAGGCGGCCCGCACGGCAAATACGCCGGGGCACACCCGGGGCAAACAGTGGGTGCGCCTGCAGGACGGGCTGGATCTGCTCGATACGCCGGGCGTTTTGTGGCCGAAGTTTGAAGACCAGACGGCGGCCATGCGCCTTGCCGCGACGGGCGCTATCGCAGGGGATGTTTTTGATCCCGATGAGATCGTGCCGGCGCTTATGGAAACGCTGGCGGAGCGCACGCCGGATGTGCTGAAAGAAAAGTACGGCATCGAAGATATTCACGCGGATCCCCAGCTCCTGATCGAAGCGGCGGGACGCAGGAGAGGCTGCCTCCTCCCCGGCGGGCACGTTGATTTCGGACGGGCGCAGCAGGCGATCCTGTTTGACTTCCGAAATGGCCGCCTCGGCCGGATCACACTGGACACCGCTCCCGGCGGGGAGGCAGAAGCATGACCATCGCGGAGATCAAAAGGCTCCTTTCGGAAAAAGAACCGGATGCCGATATGATTGCCGCTCTGATAGACGATCCCCGGCAGGGCGTGAGAGACCTTGTGGCGGCATATATGCGCCGGCTGGAGCGGGAGAATCGGGAACGCCTCCGTGTGGAGGCCATGTATGAATACGAATCGGAATTTTATAAGAAAGGGCTCCGCTATATCGCGGGGATCGACGAAGTGGGGCGCGGGCCGCTGGCAGGGCCTGTCACGGTGGCGGCGGTGATCCTCCCGCCGCACTGGTTTGCGGAGGGGCTGAATGATTCAAAAAAAGTCACGCCGAAACACCGGGAAGCGCTGGCGGAAAAAATACGGAAGGAAGCGGCGGTCTCCATCGTGAGTTATCCGCCGGAAGAGATCGACGCGGTCAATATTTACGAAGCGACGATGATGGCCATGTACGAGGCCGTGAAAAAACTGCCGATTCAGCCGGAGGCGGTCATCGTGGACGCCATGCCTCTTCACTTTTCCTGCCCTGTCGTGTCGCTCGTTCACGGCGACGCGAAGAGCGCGTCTGTCGCGGCGGCATCTATTGCGGCGAAGGTGCACCGCGACGCGCTCATGGATGCCTATGATAAGCAGTATCCCGGCTACGGATTTGCGAAGAATAAGGGATACGGCACGGCGGAACATATCGCGGCGATCGACCGGCTGGGCATCACGCCGATCCACAGGAAGAGTTTCGAGCCGGTGAAGGGCATGCTGGAGGACGGGCGGGCGCATTTTTATATAGAACCTGCAGAGAAATAGTACAGAAGATACTGTCTAAGGGGGGATGCTTTCCTTGCGGATGAACAGGACTTGTACAGGGTGGTAAAATGGTTAAGAGGTGATTAGAATAATGTATTCGCTGAACTGGAAGGCGGAAGGAGAATCCTGCCTGGTGATCGGCGCGGGCCATGTGGCGCTGCGCAAGATCCGCGGCCTTCTTGAAGCGGGGGCGCGCGTCACGGTGATCGCGCCGGAAGCGGAAGCGGATATAGAGAAGCTGTCAGAAGAAGGAAAAATCAGGTATTTGCGGAAGCCCTACGAGACGGGGGACGAAGAAGGCTGTAGGCTGGTCGTTTCCACATGCGGCATCCGCAGCGTCGCGGAAGTCCTCCATCAGTTGATGAAAGGGAAAGGATTTCTTTATAATGCCGCAGATTTTCCCGAGCTGGGGAACTGCGCGGTGCCGGCCCGTCTGAAAAGGGGCGATCTGACGATCGCCGTTTCGACGGACGGGCGGTCGCCGGCGCTCTCCCGCAGCGTCAGGGAATGGCTGGACAGTGTGATCCCCGCCGGATACGGCGAATGGCTTGACCGCGTGGCGGTTTTGAGGGAAAAAGCCAGACGGGAGCTGGACACCAGCAGGAAGAGAGAAGCTTTCTGGCAAGCGGCATTCAGCAAAGAAGTCATGGAACTGGTGGCTGAGGGCAGTTTGGATAAAGCAGAGGAGCATATTCAACATGCAATGGGTCGTTTTAGGACTGAATCATAAGACCGTTCCAGTTGAAATCAGGGAAAAATTTGCCATGACGGCGGAAAGCATCAAAAGCGGCCTCCGTCATATTCATGATCTGGAAGGAATGCGGGAAGCCGTCATCCTTTCCACGTGCAACCGCACGGAGATTTACGCCGTGCTCGACGGCAGTGAAGGAAGGACGTCGCTGGAAGACTTCTTTCTGACCGTGTCCGGCAATACGAGAGCGGACGCGAAAAAAGAATACTTTTATTATTTTGAAGGTGAGGGATGCATCCGTCACCTTTTTGAAGTGGTGTCCGGGCTGGATTCCATGGTTCTCGGAGAGAGCCAGATCCTGAATCAGGTCAAGACGGCGTACACCATGGCGCTGGCGGAAAAAGCGACAGCCACGATTTTAAATACGCTTTTCCACCGGGCAATTACCACGGGAAAGCGGGTGCGCACGGAGACGCACATTTCGTACAACGCCGTCTCCGTGAGCTACGCGGCGGTGCAGATGGCCCAGAAGAGCCTCGGCTCTCTGGAAGGCCGGACCGCGATGATCTTCGGCGCCGGGGAAACGGCGGAACTCACGGTGAAGAATTTACAGGGCAAAGGGCTGAAATCGGTCATCGTGACGAACCGCCACTTCGATAGGGCGGAAGCGCTGGCGCTGAAAGTGGGCGGCCGCGCCGTTCCTTTTGACAGCGCTTTTCAGGCAGCGGACGAAGCGGATATTCTGATCAGCTCCACCGGCGCGACGCAGTACATCATCAAGCCGTGGGAAGTGCGGCAGCTGATGAACCGCCGCCAGAACCGTCCGCTCATGGTCATCGATATCGCTGTGCCCCGCGACTCCGATCCGGAAGTGGGGAATATCAAGGGCGTGACCCTTGTCAATATTGACGACCTGCAGCAGATCGTGGAAGAAAATATCCGTTTCCGTGAAGGTGAGGCGGAAAGAGCGCGGGTGATCATCGAAGAGGAGATCCGTTCGCTGGAAGAGCGATTTACCTATCTCAGCACGCGTCCTGTGATGGTCTCGCTTTCCGACAAGGCGGAGCACATCCGGGAGAGAGAACAGCGGAAAGCGCTGGCCAAGATCGGACATCTGACAGAAGAAGAAGAAAAGATCATAGACCACATGACGCACATGATTGTGAGGAAGCTGCTCCGGGAGCCGATGATCCGCCTCAATACGGCGGCCGGAACGGTCCATGAGATCGCGGAGAAGGAAGCGATGGAGCGCATTTTCCGGCTGGAAATCAGGGAGGCCGCCAATGATAAATAAGATTGTGATCGCCACGAGGAAGAGCCTTCTTGCCATGTGGCAGGCAGAGTATGTGGCCGCGCGCATCCGGGAGCGGTATCCTGAAACGGCGGTTGAACTTCTTCCGGTGTCCACCCGGGGCGACGAGATATTGAGTAGGCCGCTGGCGGAGATCGGCGGGAAAGGGCTCTTTATTAAGGAGCTGGAGTATCTCCTGCTGGAAGGGAAGGCCGATCTGGCCGTGCACAGTCTGAAAGACATGCCGGCGGAGCTGGCCCCGGATTTCACGCTGGCCGCGGTAACGGCCCGTGAAGATCCGAGGGACGCTTTTGTTTCGCTGAAGTACGGGAGCGTAGAAGAGCTTCCGGCAGGGGCGAAAGTCGGAACTTCCAGTCTCCGGCGGCAGTCGCAGCTCCTGCACCGGCGGGGAGACCTCGCCGTGGCGTCTCTCCGGGGCAATGTGCAGACCCGTCTCCGGAAACTGGATGAAGGGCAGTACGACGCGGTCATCCTGGCGGCGGCAGGGCTCAAGCGGCTCGGGCTCGGAGACCGGATACGGTCTTACCTGACAGCGGAGGAGAGCATTCCCGCGGCAGGACAGGGCGTCATGGCCGTGGAAGTGCGGAAGGCAGATACGGAACTGCGGCGCATGCTGTCGTTCCTCCATGATGAGGATGTGGCGGCCTGCATTTCGGCGGAAAGAGCTTTCCTCGGACGCGTGGGAGGCGACTGCAAGGTGCCGGCCGGCGCGTATGCGGAAATGAGAGACGGGCAGATGCATGTGGACGCGTTCATTTCTTCCGTTGACGGGAAACGTTTCTACCGGAAGGCTTTTGCCGGCCCGGCAGGAGAAGCGGAGGCTCTCGGCGCGGGAGCCGCGGAAGCGCTCCTGGACGCGGGCGGGCGCGAAGTGCTCGCGGAGATCGGGGAAAATTGACAATTGGGAAATGAAATTTGAGGAGATTGTATGGGAACAGGGATTGTGTATTTGATCGGAGCGGGGCCGGGAGACCCGGAACTGCTCACGCTGAAAGGGAAGCGGTGTCTTGAAGAAGCAGACGTCATCGTAGGGGATTATCTGGCGGATCGGCGGCTCCTGTCGATGGCCAACCCGAAAGCGGAATATATTTACGTAGGGAAAATGTGCGGCAATCACGCCATGAAGCAGGAAGATATCAGCCGTCTGCTCGCCGAAAAGGGAAAAGAAGGGAAGATCGTGGCCCGGCTGAAGGGCGGAGATCCTTTCGTGTTCGGGCGCGGCGGAGAGGAGATCCTTGAGCTTCGGAAAGAAGGCGTGCCCTATGAGGTGGTGCCGGGAGTCACTTCGGCCATCGCCGCGCCGGCCTATGCCGGTATTCCCGTGACGCACAGAAAAGTGGCGGCATCTTTCGCCGTCGTTACCGGCCATGAAGATCCGACAAAAAAGGAATCTTCCATCCACTGGGAAAAACTGGCCGGAGGGACGGATACGCTGATCTTTTTGATGGGGGTGCACCAGACGGGGCACATCGCGGAAAACCTGATGAAGTACGGAAGGCGCGGTGATACGCCGGCCGCGTTTATCCGGTGGGGCACGAGGCCTTATCAGGAAGTCTATGAAACGACGCTGGCCGAAGCGGAGGAGGCGGTGAAGAATCTCCACATTCTGCCGCCGGCGGTTTTCCTCGTGGGCGATGTGGTGAAGCTGCGTCAGGAAATGCGATGGTTCGACAATAAGCCGCTTTTCGGGAAGCGGGTCATCGTGACGCGTTCCCGCAGCCAGGCGTCCCGGCTGACGCGGCATCTGGAGCGGCTCGGGGCGGAGTGCGAAGAGATCCCGGTGATCTCCATCGCGGAGCCGACCGATCATTTCCGCAGTCTCGACGGCTGCATTGAAAAGATCCGCACCTATGACTGGGTCATCTTTACCAGTCAGAACGGCGTGGACTGTTTCTTTAAGCGTCTGTATGGAAAGGGGCTCGACGCGAGAGCGCTGGGAAATGCGAAGATCGCCTGCATCGGGCCCGCGACAGCGGAATCGCTCCGGCCGTACGGCCTGCGGGCGGACTGCATTCCCGACGGCGAGTACAAAGCGGAAGGTCTGCTGGAGACGCTTGTGCCGCAGGTGGGAAAAGAAACGAAGATCTGCATTCCCAGGGCAAAAGAAGCGCGGGAGATCCTTGTGACAGGCCTCCGGGCAACAGGCGCTTCCGTCGATGTGGCGGAAGCATACTGCACGGTGGCCGATGAAGAGAGTAAAAAGCGCCTCAATGCGCTGCTGGACGCTGGGAAAGCGGATATCATTACCCTGACCAGCTCGTCGACGGTGCATAATCTCATCGCCATGGCGCCGGATAAGTTGGACGCGATACGCAATTCAGTGCTCGCCTGCATCGGGCCGATCACGGCGGAAGCCTGCCGGAGCTACGGCCTTAGCCCACAGGTCGTTTCCGATGTGTATACCATAGACGGTCTGGTGGAAGCCATTACGGCGGCAGAGCATTCCCGCGCGGAAAGTGACGCGGGGAACAGATAAGTTTTGAAAGAGGAGTGACACATATGAAATTGAATACACTTCGTCCGCGCCGTCTCAGAAGAACTGAGGCGATCCGCAGCATGGTTCGTGAAAATACGCTGAGCCCGGCGGATTTTGTTTATCCGATCTTCGTCGTTCCGGGCACAAATGTGAAAGAAGAGATCCCGAGCATGCCGAACTGTTATCATCTCTCCGTGGACAACGCGGTGAAAGTGGCGGAAGAGGTCTATAAACTCGGCATCCCCGCGGTGGAAGTGTTCGGCCTTCCCGAATACAAGGATGAGATCGGCTCTTCCGCATGGGACATGACGAGCCCGGTGCAGCGCGCCATGAAAGCCATCAAGGCCGCCGTGCCTGATCTGGTCATCGTCGGCGATGTCTGCCTCTGCCAGTACACCAGCCACGGACACTGCGGGAAGCTCTGCGGCCATGAAGTCGATAATGACGCGACGCTGCCCCTCCTTGCCAAAGTGGCTCTGTCTCAGGCGGAATGCGGCGCGGATATTGTGGCGCCTTCCGACATGATGGACGGGCGCATCGGCGTGATCCGTGAGACGCTCGACGCAAACGGCCTCCAGAATGTGTCTGTCATGTCTTATGCGGTGAAATACGCGTCCGCTTTTTACGGGCCCTTCCGCGACGCGGCGGATTCCGCGCCGCACTTCGGCGACCGCCGGGGATATCAGATGGACCCCGCCAACAGCCGGGAAGCGATGAAAGAAGTCGGCCTCGATCTGGAAGAAGGCGCAGACATCATCATGGTGAAGCCCGCGATGACCTATCTGGATATCGTTCATCAGGTGCGGGAGCGCATTGACCGGCCCGTCGCCGTGTACAACGTGAGCGGCGAATACGCCATGGTAAAGGCCGCCGCGGCAAACGGCTGGATCGATGAGCGGCGGATCGTTTTGGAATCCCTGCTCAGCATGAAACGGGCCGGAGCGGATATCATCATTACGTATCACGCCATTGACGCGGCGAAATGGCTGAAGGAGGAATACGGGAAATGATCCGCCTGGAAAAATCGGAAAAGGCTTTCGCGAAAGCGCGGGAATTCATGCCCGGCGGCGTGAACAGCCCCGTCCGTTCCTATCCTCATATGGGATGTCCGCCTCCTTTCATTGACCACGCAAAGGGCGCATACATCACGGATATTGACGGCAACACGTACATCGACTATGTAGGCTCCTGGGGCCCGATGATCCTCGGCCACGCCCATCCGGCGGTGATCTCTGCCATCCAGAAGGCGGCGGAGAGAGGGACGAGCTACGGCGCGCCCACGGAGATCGAAACGGAGCTGGCCGAACTCATTACGGAGATCATTCCGTCCATCGAAAAACTGCGCCTCGTTTCTTCCGGCACGGAAGCGACCATGAGCGCGCTCCGCGCGGCAAGAGGATATACGGGCCGGGATAAGATTCTGAAATTTGAAGGCTGCTATCACGGCCACGGCGACAGCCTGCTCGTGAAGGCCGGCTCCGGCGCGTCTACGTTCGGGAAGCCCGACAGCGCCGGCGTGACGAAAGGAACGGCACAGGATACGCTCGTCGTGCCGTATAATGATATCGAAGCGTTCAGAGCAATGATGGACCGCGCGGGCGACGAGATCGCGGCGGTCATCGTGGAGCCGGTCGCCGGAAACATGGGCATGATCCTCCCTGAGGAAGGCTTCCTGCCCGCGCTTCGTGAAGAAACGGAAAAGCACGGGACGGTTCTGATCTTTGATGAAGTCATGTGCGGATTCCGCGCGGATTTCCACGGCGCGCAGGCGAAGTACGGCATTCGTCCGGACATGACCTGCCTCGGCAAGATCATCGGCGGCGGGCTGCCCGCGGCGGCGTACGGCGGACGGCGGGAGATCATGAACTGCATCGCGCCGGACGGCTCCGTCTATCAGGCGGGCACGCTCTCCGGCAATCCGCTCGCCGTCACGGCAGGCCTCGCCACGCTCCGGGAAATGATGCGCATCCCTGATTTTGACGCGAAGATCGCGGCGAAGGTGGAAGCGCTCCTCGCCGGCTGGAAAGAGGCGGCGAATCGGGCGGGCGTTCCCGTCCAGCTCCATCAGGCGGGCTCCATGTTCGGCCTCTTCTTCAGTGAGAAGCCTGTCAGAAATTATCGGGATGCCTGCGCGGCGGATGCGGCGGCCTTCCGCGCGTGGTTCCGCTCCATGCTGGAACAGGGCATTTATCTGGCGCCGTCTCCTTTCGAGACGATCTTCATGTCCTGGGCGCACAGCGACGGGGATATAGAGAAGACCGTCGCCGCGGCAAAGACCGCCATGGAAAAAGCGGCGGCCGCGGAAAAATGAAAAGAAAAGCATGCGTGATGAGCGCATGCTTTTTTCGTGCCTGTTTTGAGAAAATGCCGGAAATTTTTCATCCGATTTTTTTGCGCGGATCTTCTGTCAATCGGCGGAAAGAGATTTATAATAGAAAAAAATCTTTCAGACGGCAAAAGGTGGTCAGCATGAAAATGATGTGGCGGATTTTTTATTTCGCGGTGCCCGCGGTGATGACGGCGGCGTTTTTCCTGTGCCCCGCGGCGCAGGCGCTCTCCGGCGCGAAGCAGACGGGGATGATCCTGGGGATCTGGGCGTATTGGATGCTCTGCGCGCAGCTCATCTTGACGGCGCGGATACCGGCGGTGGAGCGCGCTTTCGGGCAGGATAAGCTTCTCCGCTTCCACGGCGCGGCGGCGCTGATAGCGGTGGTCATTTCCATCGCGCATGCCTTTTTCATGCACCGGGGCTGGTTCACGCCCCGCTTCCGCTACGGCGAAGTGTCGCTCGTGCTCTTCATCGTGCTCATTGCGCTGGCGCTGTACTTCCTGTCCGATCTCATTACGGACAGGTCGCGCGCCGCGGCGAAGCTGCGGAAGAAATTGTACGCCTGGAAGCTGACCCGGTACAATACGCAGCTTGTCCTCCACGATCTGACAGCGGCTGCCGTGGCGCTTCTGCCATTCCACGCGGAGGCACGGCTGAAATTCTTCTGGGACGCGCCTCTTTTCGCGGCGCTCATCTTTCTGTGCGCCGCCGTATCGCTTGGATGCTTCCTGTGGCATGTGTTCCTGCGGAAACCGTACCTGTACAGAGTGAGGGACGTCATCCGGGACAACAGTACGATGACGACGGTCATCCTTGCTCCCGAGACGAGCCGTGTCATGCCTCGTCTGGCAGGGCAGTTCGCGTATATCAAAGCGGAAGATCCCGCCGTGCCCGGCGAATATCATGCCATTACGGCCTCGTCCGCGCCGGATGAACCGCTGGCATTCACGATCAAGGCGCTGGGCGACTGGTCGGAGAAGGTTGGGGATATCCGGCCGGGAAGCCTGGTGAAGGCCGATGGTCCGTACGGGCGGTTCTGCCCCGCTTTGTATCCGGAGACGCCGCTCGTCCTTATCGCGGGAGGCGTGGGGATCACCCCCATGATGAGCATAGTGAGGAGCCTTTATCACAGAGGCAGCCCGCGGCGCGTCCTCCTTCTGTGGTGCGTCCGGGAGCGGAGCGAGCTCATTGACTGGGACGAATGGGAGCGGATGGAAAAAGAAATGGCCGGTCTCACGATCGTGCCGGTCCTGTCCCGGGAAAAGGCGGCGGGCTGCGCGCACGGTCATTTCTCGGAATCCATTCTCCGGAAAGCGCTGGAGCGGAGCGGCATTTCTCCGGACGAGGCGTCTTTTTGGTACTGCGGACCGGGCCCTCTCCGCGCGTCGGTCCATGGGGTGATGAAGGCGCTCGGCGTGCCGGAAGGCCGTTTCCATGAGGAGCGCTTTTCCCTCTGAGCCGTTCCGTTGCCATTTCGGCGGGGAGTATGATAGGATGAAATCAGTGCTCAATATCATTAGGAATTGATATACAGGAGGATGTATGAATCAGCAGCGCATCATCGACGAATTTAAGGAACTCGTTTCTATCGAGGTCTATTCCCGCAGAGAAAGAGCCATTGCGGATGTATTGAAGAAGAAACTGACCGATCTCGGCCTGACTGTCACGGAAGACGGCGCGGGAGAGATACTCGGCGGCGACACGGGCAATCTCTATGCCCTCCTGCCGGGCAATACCGACGCGGAGCCGGTCATGTTCTCCGCCCATATGGACCGCGTGGCCAACAACGGGCATATCTGTCCGGTCATCAATGAAGAAGAAGGAATCATTTACTCCGACGGCAAGACGATCCTCGCGGGCGACGACATCGGCGGCGTGTGCGCCATTCTCGCCATGCTCCGCACCGTGCAGGAAGAGAAGCTTCCCCATGGCCCGATCGAAGTGGCGTTCTCTGTCTGCGAAGAGAGCGGTGTGGAAGGTTCCCGGCAGTATGATTTCAGCCGGTTTCTCTCGAAGTCGTGCTTCGTGTACGATGCGTCCGGGAAGGCGGGCACTATTGTGACGGCGGCTCCCAGCAAGGGGAAAGTGACGATCAAAGTGCACGGCCGCACGGCGCATGCCGGCAATGAACCGGAAAAAGGCCTGAATGCCGTAAAAGTGGCGGCGGATCTTATCATGCACCTGCCGGACAGCCGCCTTTCTCCGGCGTCGACGGCGAATTTCTCCATGCTTCAGGCGGGCAGCGCCACGAATGTGGTGTGCGATCTTGTGACGATCACCGGCGAGCAGCGCAGCCGCAAGGCCGACGAGTATCAGGCCATTTCCGACAAGATCCATGGGGCGGCGGAAGAGATCTCCAAAAAATACGACACCCCCATTGAAGTGGACATCGCCACTCTCTATCATGCGTTCCATCTTGAAAAGGACGCCCGCCCCTGCGCGCTGGCTGAGGAAGCCTGCCGGAGAGTCGGCATCGAGCCTTTCTTCAAGGAAGGCGGCGGCGGCATGGACGCCAATCATTTCAATGAACACGGCATCGAGGCGGTGGGCATCGGTACGGGCAATTTCAAGTGCCACACCAGCGGTGAATACCAGGTCATCGCCGACCTGATGAAATGCGCGGAACAGGCCGTGGAGATCGTGAAGCTGGCGGCGGAAAAGAAATAAGGACGGCGCGGAAAATTTCCCCGTCCCGGCGGCTCGGAAACAGCGGCGCGCCTTGACAAAAGACAGAGCGCCAATTATAATGGTGAAGTTGATAAATTCTGTTCGGAACATTCCGAAAGAGGCGGCAGAGCCGCAAAAAGGGTCGGATCATTCCGATGATCGGTAAGGAGGTGCGAAAATGCCAGCCCCAAAGAGAAAACATTCTAAATCCCGTCGCGATAAAAGACGTGCAAATTGGAAATTGACGGTACCGGGTCTCGTTGAGTGCCCGCAGTGCCATGCACTGAAGATGCCTCACCGCGTCTGCCCCGTATGCGGTTTCTACAAAGGCAAGTCCGTCGTAGCGGCCAAGACCGAAGAATAAGAATCTGCGAAATACATCTCAGGGAAATCTCTGAGATGTATTTTTTTGCGCGCCTGCGGGAGAGATTTCCATTTCTTCCGCCAGATGCGGTATAATATTTAAATATCAGTGCCATTCTTACAGGGAGGATTTTTATGTGCGATAAACCGAAATATTATATTACCACGCCGATCTATTATCCGAGCGCGAAGCTCCACATCGGCCATACCTACTGCACGACCATCGCGGACTGCATGGCCCGTTTCAAACGTCTCGACGGATGCGACGTATTCTTCCTGACCGGCTCCGACGAGCACGGTCAGAAGATCGAGCAGAAGGCGGAAGAAATGGGCGTGACGCCGATCGAATATACGAATAAGATCGTCGCCATGTTTCAGGAGCTGTGGAAAGAGCTGAACATTTCCAATGATGATTTTATCCGCACCACGGAGAAGCGTCATGAAAAGGTGGTGCAGATGCTCTTCCGGCGCGCCTATGACAACGGCGATATTTATAAAGGGAAATATGAAGGCTGGTACTGCGTGCCCTGTGAATCATTCTGGCCGGAGAACAAACTGGACGAGAATCACGTCTGCCCGGACTGCGGGCGGCCTCTGCAGCGCGTCAGCGAGGAAGCGTATTTCTTCAAAATGTCGAAGTACGCCGACCGGTGGATGAAATATGTGGAGGAACATCCCGATTTCATTCAGCCTGCTTCGAGAAGAAATGAAATGATCCAGTTCGTCAAGAGCGGACTGGAAGATCTGTGCGTATCCCGGACGAGCTTCTCCTGGGGCATCCAGGTGCCTTTCGACCCGAAGCACGTCGTCTATGTGTGGTTCGACGCGCTCGTCAATTACCTGACGGCTGCGGGCATTGTGGACGACCCGGAAAAATTCAGAAAATTCTGGCCTGCCGACGTGCATCTTGTGGGCAAGGAGATCGTCCGCTTCCACACCATCATCTGGCCGATTATGCTGATGAGCCTCGGCATCGAGCTGCCGAAGAAAGTGTACGGTCACGGCTGGCTCATCGTGGACGGGGAAAAGATGTCCAAGTCCAAGGGCAATGTGATCGACCCGATCCCGCTGCTCCGGGAATTCGGCTCCGACGCGATCCGCTATTACCTGCTGAATGATATCCAGCTGGGGCAGGACGGCAATTTCAGCCGTGACCGCCTGATCAGCCGCATCAATTCCGACCTGTCCAACGACCTGGGCAATCTGCTGTACCGCACGCTCTCCATGGCGGAAAAGTACAGAAAAGGCATCGTTTCCAAGGGAGACGCGTCGGGAGATGAGACGGCAGCCGCCGCGACGGCGCAGGTGGAGGCGAATGCCGCGGAAACGCTGGCTGCTTTCCGGGACGGCATGAACGGCTGGAAGATCAACGACGCGCTCAAGGCGGTGTGGACTTTCGTCCGTTCCCTCAATAAATATATCGACGTGACGGCGCCGTGGCTGCTCGCGAAAGACGAAGCGAAAGCGCCGGTGCTGGACGCGGTGCTGTACCACCTCTGCGAAGGCCTGCGCATCACCGCGCTCATGGCGGAACCGGTCATTCCGATCGCCGCGGAAAAGATCTGGAATCAGCTGGGCCTGTCCGATTTCAAGTCCGCTCTTCTTGCCGACGCGGTGTGGGGTGGTCTGCCCGACGGCATCCAGACGAAGAAGGGCGATCCGATCTTCCCGCGCATTGAAGTCGAAGAGGCAAAGGAAGAAAAGGCGGCTCCCGCTGTAAAGGAGGAGAAGAAGGAAGAGAAAAAAGAAGCGGCTCCGGAAGAGGCGCTGCCGCAGATCTCCATCGACGATTTCTTCAAGACCGATCTTCGCGTGGCGGAAATCCTCACGGCGGAGAACGTGAAGAAATCGAAAAAACTCATCAAGATGACCGTTTCCCTGGGCAGCGAGGAGCGCACCGTGGTGAGCGGCATCGCGCAGTACTACAAGCCGGAGGATCTCGTAGGGAAGCACGTGATCTTCGTGGCCAATCTGAAACCGGCGAAGCTCATGGGCATCGAATCGCAGGGCATGGTCCTCGCCGCGTCGAAAGACGGGGAGCTCGTCGTTCCTTTCGTGGATATGCCCGCGGGAAGCAGGGTCAAATAAATGAAACTTTTTGATACGCACGCCCATGTCTATGACAAGGCGTTCGATAATGACCGGGACGCCATGATGGAGCAGGTCTGGCAGGTCTGCGATTATGTGGTGTGCCCCGCGGAAGATCTGGCATCGTCGGAAAAGGCGCTGGCTCTCGCGGAGAAATATCCCCGCATGTACGCGGCGGCGGGCATCCATCCGCAGCTGACGGGACAGGCGACGGAGGAAGAGCTCGCGGCGATCCGAAAGCTCGCGGAGGAGAATGACAAGATCGTCGCCATCGGCGAGATCGGACTGGACTACTATTACCTGTACAGCGAGATCGAGACGCAGAAGGAATGGTTCGGCAGGCAGATCGATCTGGCGGCGGAGCTGGATCTGCCGATCCTCATCCATGACCGGGACGCGCACGGCGATACGCTGGCCATCCTGAAAGAGCACCGCACGGAGAAGCTCCGCGGCATCCTGCACTGCTACAGCGGCAGCCTGGAAATGGCGGAAGAGCTCATCAAAATGGGCTTCTATATTTCTTTCGCCGGGCCGGTGGTCTTCCCGAAGAGCACGAAGCTGAAAGAGGTGGCCCGGGCGCTGCCGCTGGACCGCATCCTCGTGGAGACGGACAGCCCTTATCTCACGCCCCCGCCTTTCCGGGGCAGACGGAACGATCCTTCCAAAGTCCAATATGTGGCGGAAGAGATCGCGCGGCTGAAAGAGCTGCCTGTGGAAACGGTGATCGAAGCGACGCGGAAAAACGCCCTGGACATTTACCGGATAAAAGAATAAGAAATTAAAAATCCCCCGTTCTTGAGAGAAAGAACGGGGGATTTTTTTATTGCGCTTATCTTTTTCCGAATCCGGCGAGCGACGCGATCTCGGCGACGGCGGGGACGTCGTTGATGGGCATGAGATGCGCGCCGGCCGCGCCCATGTCACGGAGCCCGGCGGTGATCTCCGCGGCAATGCGGAGCCCTGTCTCGCGGCCGCCTTTTTCCATGAGAGCCTGGAGATGTTTCGGGATGGAAATGCCCGGCACCTTTTCATGGAGATAGAGCGCCATTTTATAACTCTTGAGGGGGAGCACGCCGAAGAGGATGGGGAGGCCGATGCTCTGCGCGCCGCGGAGGTATTCTTCCGCCCGCGCCAGGTCGTAGACGGGCTGGGTCTGGACGAATTGAGCGCCGGCGTCTTTTTTCCCTTCCAGACGGCGGAGTTCCGCGTCGAGGTCATCTGCGCCGGGATTCCCCGTGGTGCCGATATAGAATCGGGTGGGGCAGTCCAGCGGGTGGCCGGTCATGTCAAAGCCGCTGTTCAGCGTGGCGGCGATGCGGATGAGCCCGGTGGAATCGGTCTCGAAGACGGGCCGCGCGTCGGGATGGTCGCCCGCGGACGGCGGGTCGCCGGTGAGAGTGAGGATATTGTTCACACCCAGTGCCGCCGCGCCGAGGAGCTCGGCCTGAAGGCCGATGAGATTTCTGTCCCGGCAGGTGAGGTGGAAAATGGTCTCCAGATGTCCGTCGGTCTGGATGATGTGGGAGAGCGCGATGGGGCTCATGCGGAGCTTTGCCATGGGACAGTCGGCGATATTGACTGCGTCTGCCCATCCGGTGAGGCTGAGGGCTTCACGGATCGTTTTGTCAGGGGAAGCGCTTTTCGGCGGATCCAGCTCGACGGTGAGGGTGAATTCACGGTTCAGGTGTTTTTCTCGTAATGTATGCATGGGGCCTCCTTTATTCCTGCGGATATTCCTGTATGAGCCGGTCTGCCTGGCGGACGGCTTCCACGCCGTCTTTCGCGTAGGCGGCGGCGCCGATCTCTCCGGCGTATTCCGGTGTGACGACAGCGCCGCCGACCATGACGGGGACGCGGGGGAAGGTCTCCCGGAGCTGTTCCACGGAAGCGCGGAGCTCAGGGAGCGTCGTCGTCATGAGTGAGCAGAGACCGACAAATACGGGCTGTTCTTTTTCGACGGCGGCGAGGATCTCTTCCTGGCTGACATCCTTGCCGAGATCGACGACGCGCCAGCCGCTGTTTTCCAGCAGCGCGGCGACGATGTTTTTGCCCAGGTCGTGGATATCACCCTGCACGGTGCAGAGGACAGCCGTGCCTTTGCTTTGGGCGTTCATGGAGGGGAGCAGCTCTTTCAGCGCGGCGAAGGCGGCCTGCATGGCTTCTGCCGCCATCATGACCTGCGGCAGGTAGACTTTCCCGGCGCCGTAGCCGTCGCCCACTTCGTTCATAGCGGCGGTGAGGCCTTCTTTGATGACCGTTTCCGGAGGAAGCGCCGTATTCACCGCTTCTTTCATGAGCTGCGCCGCTTCTTCTTTCTCTCCGTGGCAGACGGCGCTCCGGATCTGTTCCATGAGAGGTCTTCCCTCTGCCGGGCGGCTCTCCGCAGTGCTGCTTTCCGCGCCGGCGGCGAGAGAAATATATTTCCGCGCTCCTTCGTCATAACCGAGAAGGAGGCGGGCTTCCGCGAAGGCCCGCTGCATTTCGCTGTCCAAGGGATTGACGATGGGCGCGTCCATGCCGCAGGCGAAGGCCATGGCGAGAAACGCCGCGTTCAGGCGGGGACGGCCGGGCAGGCCGAAGGAGACATTGCTCGTGCCCATGACCGTGGGGCAGCCGAAGCGTTCCCGGTAGAGGCGGAGCGTGCGGAGCGTTTCTGAAGGCGCTCTGCCGTCGGACGCCGCCGTAAGGACGAGGGGATCGAAGAGGAGATCTTCTTTTCTGAGTCCGTAAGAAAGGGCCGTCCTGTAGATTTCTCCGATGATGGCGAGCCGCTCTTCCGCCGTCTTCGGCAGGCCGCCCTTCGCGAGGGGCAGGCAGAGCACGGCAGCGCCGTATTTCTTCGCGAGAGGAAAGACCCGTTCCATGAGGCGGGGATCGGCGCTCACCGAATTGATGAGGGGACGGCCCGGATAGACTTCGACCGCTTTTTCGAGGACTTCTGGATCGGTGCTGTCGATGGAGAGCGGCGTCGGGCAGAGCATGGAGAGCTCCGTTACGGCCCGTTCCATGGCGGCCCGCTGGTCGATGCCGGGCACGCCCATATTGACATCCAGCATGTCCGCGCCGGCTTCCGCCTGGGCGAGAGCTTCCTTTTTGACGGAGACGAAACTGCCGGCCTGGATCTCTTCGCGCATTTTCTTCCGGCCCGTGGGATTGATGCGTTCGCCGATCATGACGGGGGCGAATCCCGGCCCGGCGAAGACGGTGCGCGTGCGGGAGGTGAAGGCGGTGAAGGGACGGACCGCCTGCCGCGGGGAAAGTTCCGGCAGTCTGTCCGCCGCTTCCCGGATGGCCCGGATGTGCTCCGGCGTGGTGCCGCAGCAGCCGCCGGTGTAGGAAACGCCCGCTTCGGCAAAGGCTTCGATGTATCCGGCCATATCGGCGGGGGACAGGGGAAAGCGGGTCACGCCGCCTTCCAGCACGGGCATGCCCGCGTTCGGCTGGATGATGAGGGGCTTGTTCGTGACGGCGGCCATCTGTTTTGCCGCCTCCAGCAGCTTGTCCGGCCCGACGGAGCAGTTGGCGCCGATCACATCGGCGCCCATGGCGTCCAGCAGGATCGCCGCGGCGGCCGGATCGGTCCCCGTGATGGTGCGGCCGTCTTCGGCGTAGGACATCTGACAGATGACGGGAAGGGCGCATGCCGCTTTCGCCGCGGTGAGGGCGGCCCGCATTTCCTGAATGTCGATGATCGTCTCGATGATGATGCAGTCCGCGCCGGCGTCGGCGAGGGCTTTGGCGAGGCGGTAAAAGCTGCTGGCCGCTTCGTCGAAGGAAAGACCGCCGAGGGGGCGGATGAACTGGCCCGTGGGGCCGATGTCCCCGGCGACCTTGACGCGGGGGGAAGCGTCGCGGGCATTGGCGACCGCCGCTTCCGCGATGGCTTCCACTTTATCTTCCAGGCCGTAGTCGGCGAGTTTCAGAGGAGACGCGCCGAAGGTGTTCGTCGTGATGAATTCGCTCCCCGCTTCGGCGTATTCCCGATGGATGCGCCGCACGATATCGGGATGGGAAATATTGTAATAGTCTGGGCATTCGCCGCCGGAAAGGCCGTAACGCTGGAGCATGGTGCCCATGGCGCCGTCAAAAAGATGCATGATATTCCTCCTTGATGAAAAAGGTCCGGGGTCAGCGGACGCGGAAAGGGCAGTCCCGCATGGGGCAGCGGGCGCACTGTCCGGGTTTCGGCGATTCCGCGCACGAAGAGAGGCCGATCACGGCGGTGACGGATTTGCGGGGAAGCAGCATGGCGTGATCGGTGACAGAAAGACCGATCGTCTCCGTGCCGATGAGGGCGCACAATGCTTTCTGCTGCTCCACGGGCCAGTCTCCGTAGCCCGGGCTGAAGCGCCATGTCGTTTTCCGCCCGGACCGCCGGGCTTCCTCCTGAATGAAATGGTCGAGCTGATCCGCCAGGTGCTCGGCGATGGCCGTGGCGGCGGCGTCCAGCAGGAGGCCCTGCACATAGCGGCCTTCCTTAAAAGCGTCCGCCGCCGTTTCTTCAATGGCCGGGCCCGCGGTGACGGCGATGACGGCCGCGGCGGAGGAGCGGGCAAGATGCCGCCTGATGGCGCTCCCTCCCAGCGCGAGCGGCGGGTTGCCGAGGATGACGGCCCGCTCGGCGTCATAAGGAAAGAGCTCCCACAGGCCGCGCGGCTCCGCGAGGGCCGCCGCCTCCCTGAGGGCGCCGCGGATCTCGTCTTTCGGGAAATCCCCGGCCCCGCGGGGGAGGCCGGCGTAGCGGATCATTTCCGCTTCGCTGATCTGAAATAAGGTTCCGTGAAATACGGGCATAGCTGCCTCCGCCGGACATCCGGCTATAAAAAAATCTCCGCCCCATTGGGACGAAGATTCGTGTGACCACCCAGTTTCGCCGCCGCGTCGCCGCGGAAGCCTCATCAGGTAAGCAGGCACCGCCTGCCACCGTCGTCCTGTAACGGGAACGCCCGGGTCGCTTCATGATTCAGCGCGCCGGCTCCGAGGCCATTTTCCGCTCCTTTATCCGCGCTTCGCTCTCACCCTGCCGAAGCTCTCTGTGCCGCCGCCGGAGCGTACTCTTCTCTTCCTTGCCGATATTGATGAATGCACTTACTATATCATTCCCGCCGAGGGTGTGTCAAACCGCGGCGCGGCGGGAAGCGCCTCCGGAAGGATCGGCGGGAAATGAGAAGCGTATTTTCTCCGGCGGCTCCTCATTGAAAAGCGGCGCGGCGGAAAGCGGAGGACAATGAAAAGCGGTGCGGCGGAAAGCGGAAGACAATGAAAAGCGGAAAAATGGCAGCCCGTAAAATCCGGGCGGTGAAAATCCCTGTCTTGACCAAATGAAAAGCTTTGGCTAAAATATATAGTATACTATCAATCAAAAGGGAGGAGATCTCATGATCACAGGAGATACGAAAAGGCTCGAAGAATACAGGGATCAGCTGCCGGAGAGGATCTATACGTGCCTGGAAAAAGTCAGGGCATTTGACTTTGCTCATGCGGAAGACGGCAGGTATGAGATCGAAGGATGCGGGATGATGTCCGTCGAATCGCCCGAGACGGAGCCTGCCGTGATGCGGCGCGTGGAAGGCCACAAAAAGTACATTGACGTGGTCTTTCTGATCGAAGGAGAGGAATGGATCGGATTCCTGCCGAAATGGGATGCCAAAGGCGAAAAAGAAGCCTATCCGGAAAGGGATTTGTACTTCTTTGAGGGGGCGGAAGATGAGACGAAAGTTTTCATGCTTCCGGGGCGTTTCGCTGTTTTTTATCCGTCCGACCTGCACCGTCCTCTCTGCGCGGGCTCGCAGGGCGTAAGAAAGATCCGCAAAGCTGTCGTCAAAGTTCCCGCGGAAGAATGAATGGGAAAGTTAGCTGATAAATTATTTGATTTATCGGGGCGGCTTTGATATAGTATGTACAGTTATAATTAATTGGATTCATGATAATAAAGGCGCAGTATGCGCGTTTGGAGGGGTAGAATGAATTATAAAAAGTGGCTTGCCGTGTCTGTCATGTGCGCCGTGGCGGCGACGGGCGTATTGGCAGGAGGCTGCGGGAAGCAGCAGGCCGCGCAGACGGCGCAGGCAGTGAAAGTGTCGACCTTCCGGCCGTTCACTTCTGATACGCCTATCGTCTACGAATACACCGGCACGGTGGCGGCCCTTCAGGAAGTGCCCGTGCGTTCCCGCGTATCCGGCACGGTCATGGAAAAATACATTGACGGCGGCGAGACTGTCACGGAAGGACAGCCGCTGTACCGCATCGATACGAGACAGTACGCGTCGAATCTCGCGTCGGCAAAAGCCAATCAGGCCCAGTGCGGCGCGACCTGGCAGAATGCCGTGAGCGATCTGGCCCGGTATGAGCAGCTCATCGCCGTGGACGGCATTTCCCGCCAGACCTATGAATCGCAGCAGGCGCTGGTCGAGCAGTACCGCGCGGCTTACGACGCGGCGGGGGCGCAGGTGGAGATCGCCCAGAACGATCTGGACGACACCATCGTCCGTGCGCCTTTTAATGGAAAGCTCTCCCTGGACGACGTCAATATCGGCACCTATTCCACCGCGGGGAACACGCCTCTCGTGACCATTTCCTCCACCGATCCGGTATACGTGCAGTTTGATATGTCCGAAACGGAATACTTGGAAATGGCGAGGAAAGGAAACGGCGTGGACAAGTGGGGCAATAATCTGAAGCTCCGCCTTTCCGACGGCTCCCTGTACGGCGAGACCGGACGCATCGTCCAGGTGAACCCCGGCCTCACCAGCGGTCAGCTCACCATGAAGGCGGAATTTGCCAATCCTGACGGCCTTCTTGTGCCGGGGATGTACGGCACCATCGTCTCCGACGCGGAGATCGCGAAGGACAGCCTCCTGATCCCGACGCAGGCGCTCATCCCGCTCCTCGACAAGAACATGGTAGATGTCGTCGTGGACAATAAAGTTACGCAGAAAGCCATTCAGATCGGCGGCACTTACGGCAATTACACCGTCGTCACCGGCGGGCTCTCCATGGACGACGTGGTCATCGTCGAAGGCCAGGGCAAAGTCACCGTCGGCCAGGCTGTGGAAGGGGAAGAAATGACCCGGGAGCAGCTGGACAAACAGGTATCTGAAAGAAATACCGGCGCGGAATAAGGAGGGACTATGGCAAAATTCTTTATCAACCGTCCTGTATTCGCCATCGTTATCGCGCTTTTCATCACCATCGCAGGCTTCCTGTGCATGTTCACCCTGCCGGTCGACCGGTATCCGACCATCACGCCGCCGCAGATCTCCGTCCGTGCGAACTATCCGGGCGCTGACTCCGACGTCGTGGAGCAGACGGTGGCAGAAGTTATCGAAAAGCAGGTCACCGGTGTCGAGGGCTTTGATAACATGTCTTCGACGAGCAATGCCGACGGTTCGTATTCGCTGACGGTGCAGTTCCTCTCCGGCACGGATGAGGATATGGCCAATGTCCGCGTGCAGAACGCCGTGCAGCAGGCCGACGCGTCTCTTCCGGATACGGTGCGCCAGCTGGGCGTCACTACAAAGAAGTCCTCTTCGGATATGGCTCTCGTCATCGGCCTTACCTCGCCGAACGGCACTTACGACGACGTCTTCCTGAAGAACTACTTCAGCATGAACTACCTTGATGAGCTGAAGAACATCAAGGGCGTCGGCGACGTGCAGGAATTCGGCGCGGAATACGGTATGCGCATCTGGCTCGACCCGACGAAAATGGCGCAGAACGGCGTCACCGCGGCGGAAGTCATTTCCGCCGTGCAGTCGCAGAACCAGCAGGTCGCCGCAGGGCAGCTCGGCAGCCGTCCTGAAGCGGGCGGACAGGCTTTCCAGTATTCCATCATCGTCCGCGGACGTCTCGTCACGCCGGAAGAATTCGGCAACATCGCGCTCCGTACGAATGCCGACGGCTCCGTGCTCCATCTGTCCGACGTGGCCCGCATTGAGCTGGATGCGAAAAACTACAATTTCGTTTCCCACTCTGACGGCAAAGAAGGCTCCGGTATCGGCATCTCTCTGACGACGGACGCCAACGCCATCGAGACGATCAACGCCATCAAGGCCAAGCTGGAGGAAGATAAGAAATCTTTCCCCGCGGACATGGATGCGCAGATCATCATCGATAATACGGACTTCATCAATGCGTCCATCAATGAAGTGCTCCATACCTTTGTGGAAGCGCTGATCCTGGTGGCCATCATCGTTTACCTCTTCCTGCAGAATGTGCGGTCCACCTTCATCCCGATGATCGCCGTCCCGGTATCCCTGCTGGGCACATTCGCTTCCTTTGCCATCCTTGATTTCACTATCAATACGCTGACCCTCTTCGCCATGGTCCTGGCAATCGGGCTGGTCGTCGACGACGCGATCGTCGTCATCGAAGCCGTGGAATACGAGATGCGCTATAACGGCAAAGAGCCGAAAGAAGCGACGGTCATCGCCATGGAGAAAGTGCAGAGCCCGGTCATCGGCGTCGCTGCCGTACTGGCGGCGGTATTCGTGCCGGTCGCTTTCCTGGGCGGCGTCATGGGCATCCTGTACAAACAGTTCGCTCTGACCATCGCCGTTTCCGTCCTCATTTCCGCTTTCGTCGCGCTGTCGCTCACGCCGACGCTCTGCGCGATGCTTCTGAAAGAAGGGAAGAAAGAAGCGGACAAGAACAAGCTGGACCGCTTCTTCGACTGGTTCAATGACACCTTCGACAAGATGGTGGAAAAATACGGTGCCATCCTTCAGCGGCTCGGACAGAAACTGATCGTCCCCATGGCAATTCTCGTTGGCATCGCGGGATGCGCGGGGCTCCTCTTCATGCGGCTGCCGACGGCATTCATCCCGCAGGAAGACAACGGATACTTCCTCGCGTCGATTTCCCTGCCTGAAGGCGCTGTCGCGTCCCGTACGGATCAGGCGGTCAGCGAATTTACCAATTACATCGCTTCCCAGCCGGGCGTGGATCACTACATGGGCCTGACAGGCATGGATATCCTGTCCAGCGGTCACAAGCCGAGCGCCGGCACGGCGTTCTTCCGCCTGGCTAACTGGGATCAGCGCACCACGGAAGAAACGCAGGTCGATACGTACATCGGCAAGAGCTTCGCCTACAGCGCTCTTCATCCGACGGTCAATATCATCGGCATGAACCCGCCGCCGATCCCGGGGCTGGGCGCGTCCGGCGGCTTCACGGTCTACATCCAGAGCAAGGCCGGCGGCAGCACGGAAGAACTCTACAATGTGGTGCAGCAGTTCCTGGCGAAGGCGAACCAGCGTCCGGAAATCGCCAATGCCTATACCATGTTCCGCATGGACACACCGTCGTACAATTTTGATATCGACCGTGAAAAAGCCATGAAGAACGGCGTCGATTTGGGCGATATCTTCACCACCCTTCAGACGTATTACGGCGGCGTTCAGATCAACGACTTCACCATTTACGGCAGAAACTTCAAAGTCGTCGCTCAGGCGGAAAGCGATTACCGCATGGATCCGTCTGACAACAAATTCCTCAATGTCCGCGACAGCAGCGGCAATATGGTGCCAATCAGCAACTTCATCACTCCGAAGCAGACCAGCTCCGCCGCGGTCCTGACGCGTTTCAACAACTTCCCCGCCATCAAGATCGGCGGCAGCCAGGCAACGGGCTATTCCTCCGGGCAGGCGCTGGACGCGCTGGAAGAAGTGGCGCAGGAAACGCTCCCCACGGGTTACGCTTACGTCTTCGCCGAAACGTCCCAGCAGGAACGGGAATCCGGCGACAAGACGATCTACGCGCTCGGCCTGGGCATGCTCTTCGTCTTCCTCGCGCTGGCCGCTCTCTATGAAAGCTGGAAGGTGCCTTTCACGGTGCTCTTCGGCATTCCGACGGGCTTCTTCGGCGCGGTGCTCGCGGCGACGCTCCTCAATGTATACAATGACATCTATTTCCAGATCGGCCTGCTGACGATCATCGGGCTGGCGGCGAAGAACGCCATCCTGATCGTGGAATACGCGAAAGTCCGTGCCGACGCGGGCATGGAGATTCACAAGGCGGCTGTCGAGGCGGCGCAGATCCGTCTCCGCCCGATCCTCATGACGTCCCTTGCCTTCATCCTTGGATGTATCCCGCTGGCGCTCTCCACGGGCGCGGGCTCGGTATCCCGTTCGGAAATGGGCATCACCGTCGTATTCGGCACGCTCTCGGCGACCGTATTCAGCGTATTCCTTACGCCGATGCTCTTCATCGTCATCGAGAAGCTCCATGGATTCTCTTCTCTGAAAGCGCTGAAACCGCATAAGGATGAAGACTGATCTTTACAGAAAAGCTCTGCTTTCGGGCAGGGCTTTTTGCGTGGAGAGTTTTGAGCCGGGCATTGGCGAGCGCCGGTCCGTGCCCGTCAATGCGCCTTCGATTCCTGCGGGGAAATATGCTATAATAAACAGGAAATTTTTACAGAGCCGCTCCTGCGCGGCCGTCAGAAAAGGAGAGATCACAATGAGTCAGGTTTTTGTCATCGGACATAAATCCCCGGATACGGACAGCATCGCCGCCGCCATCAGCTACGCGTTTTTGAAAAAAGCCCTCGGCACGGACGCCGCGGCGAAGCGCGCCGGAGAGATCAATAAAGAGACACGCTACGCGCTGAATTATTTCGGCGTGGAAGCGCCGGAGTATGTAGAGCACGTGGAAAAAGGGCAGCCGGTGATCCTGGTGGATCACAATGAGTCCAAACAGCGCGCCGACGGCATCGAAGGAGACAATATCATCGAAGTCATCGATCATCACCGCCTGGGCGATCTGGAAACGCCCGGCCCGATCTTCATGCTCTTCCGCCCGGTGGGCTGTGTGAATACGGTGATCTACAGCCTGTACAAGCAGTACGGCATCCAGCCGTCGAAGGAAGTGGCGGGCATGATGCTCTCCGCCATCATTTCCGATACGGTGCTCTTCCGCTCCCCTACGACGACGGAAGAAGACAAGGCGGCGGTGAAGGAACTGGCGGAGATCGCCGGTGTGGATTATGAAGCATACGGCATGGACATGCTGAAAGCGGGCGCCGATATTTCTGACTACACCGCGGAACAGCTCGCTCATAACGATACGAAAGAATTTGAAGCGGGAGACAAGATCTTCACGTGCGGGCAGATCTCCGTCATGGACACCGCGCCCATCGAAGCGAAAAAAGCGGAGATCCTGGCTGTCCTGAACGCGGATAAAGCGGCGAAGGGCTATGCGGGCTCTTTCCTGATGGTGACGAATATCCTGACGGAAAATACGGATCTCTGGTACACCGACGGCGATGAAGGGTGTGCGGAAGAAGCCTTCGGCACAAAGGCGGAAAACGGAAAGATATTCCTTCCCGGCGTCATGTCCCGCAAAAAGCAGGTCACGCCGTTCCTGATCAAAGTCCTTTCTAAATAATCCGAATCCGATCGCTCTGAAGGAAACTCATACATGGCGCGCCATATATGGGTTTCTTTTTATGAAAGGGGAAAGAATGAGCTATTTAGACAGCCTGAATAAAGAACAGCGGGAAGCGGTCATGCAGATCGAAGGGCCGGTGCTCATCATGGCGGGCGCCGGTTCCGGGAAGACGAAAGCGCTCACGTGCCGCATTGCGTACATGCTGGAGCAGGGCATCCGTCCGTGGGAAATCCTGGCGATCACCTTCACCAACAAAGCGGCGAAGGAAATGCGGGACCGCGTGCATCAGCTCGTCGGGCCGGACGCGGAGAAGATCTGGATGTATACCTTCCATTCCTTCGGCGCTCGTTTTCTCCGGCAGGAGATCGAGGCGATGCCGCCGTACACGGGGAAATTCACCATCTATGATTCCGATGATTCCCGGTCGGTCATCAAGAATCTGCTGAAAGAACTGAATCTGGACGATAAGCAGTACCAGCCGCAGGCTGTGCAGAGCCGCATTTCCAATGCGAAGAACGCTCTGCTTTCGCCGGAGGCTTTCGCCCGGACCGCGGCGGGCAATTTCCACGCGGAAAAGATCGCGGAAATCTATGCGCTCTACGATAAGAAGATGAAACAGAATAACGCCCTCGATTTCGACGACTTGCTGCTGCTCACGACGGAGCTGCTCTCGCGGGAAGAGATTCGGGAAAAGTGGCAGAAGCGGTTTCATTACATTCTGATCGACGAATATCAGGATACGAACCACGCCCAGTACCTCATGGCGAAGTACATCGCGGGAAAGCGGGAGAATATCTGCGCCGTAGGCGACGCCGACCAGAGCATCTATTCCTGGCGCGGCGCGGATCTCCGGAATATCCTTGATTTCCAGAAGGACTATCCCCGGGCGAAGATGATCAAGCTGGAGCAGAATTACCGCTCCACCAAGACGATCCTCACCGCGGCGAACGCGGTCATCCAGAATAATATCGACCGCCCGTCGAAGCGGCTGTGGACGGAGAATGAGACGGGGACGCGCATCCAGCATTACCACGCGGCGGATGAACGGGAGGAAGCGGAATTCATCGCCCGCACGATGAAGGAAGAGCATGAAAAGAACGGCCGCTCCTATGACGACATGGCCGTGCTCTACCGGATGAACGCTCAGTCCCGCGCCATTGAAGACGCCGTCAAAAATAAATGGATCGACTATGCCATGGTGGGCGGCGTGCGGTTCTATGAACGCGCGGAGATCAAGGATCTCATGGCGTATTTGCGGCTGCTCGCCAATTTCCGGGACGATGTGAGCCTCCGGCGCATTCTGAATGTGCCGAAGCGGGGCATCGGAGACACGACGGTGGAGAAGCTGGCCGCATTTGCCGCAGAGAACGGCATGTCTCTCTTCGAGGCGATCATGGCTTCGGAATCGTCGGGGCTGCCGAAGGCGGCGCAGCAGAAACTGCAGAAATTCAACGCTCTCATTTTCGGATTTCTCAATGCCGCGGCGGAGAACGATATTTTTTCCCTTCTGGAAAAGATCGTCAGGGAGACGGAATACTCCCGGTACATCCAGGAGGCGAAGGAGCCGGAAGAGCGGAAGAACGACAGGGAAGCCAATATCGGCGAGCTTTTCAATGTGGCGAAAGAATTTCAGCAGGAGAATCCGGAGGGCACGCTGGATGATTTTCTGGAAAAGACGGCCCTCGTGAGCGATACGGATTCGTATGAGGAGAACGGCGGCAAGGTGACGCTCATGACCATCCACAGCGCGAAGGGACTGGAATTTCCCATCGTCTTTCTCGCAGGGATGGATGAAGGCATATTCCCCGGCGTGCGGTCGCTCATGGACGAGTCGAAGCTGGAAGAGGAGCGCCGCCTCTGCTACGTGGGCATCACTCGGGCGAAGGAAAAGCTCTATGTGACGAATACGGACATGCGCACCATGTACGGCCAGCTGAAACCGTATTCACCGAGCCGTTTCCTGAAGGAGATCCCCGCTGACCTCATGGACGAGCTGAAGCGGGACAGCGGCATGGAAGAGCAGCGCGATTTCCGGCGCCGCGTGGATTCGCAGGCGAGCAAATGGGCGCTGGCCAATTCTTACGCGCCGCGGCCGAAGCGTATCGAGCCGAGACCCGCCGCCGTGTACGACTGGCAGGTGGGCGACATCGCCGTGCACAAGCTCTGGGGCGAGGGCACGGTGACGGAAGTGATCGGGGAAGGGAAAAAGATGATGCTGAAGCTTTCTTTCCCCGGCGGGCAGCTCCGCCAGATCATGGTGGCTTTCGCGCCGGTGACAAAAAAGAAATAAAAGATCCCCTTCGGCAGACCGGGCATTCCGGTTCTGCCGAAGGGGATCTTTTGTTTTCAAAAAGACTGCGAAAATTTTTTACGGAGCGGGCGAAGATTCCAGGATGTCGAGAAAGCGGACGATCTTTTCGGAAGGCGTCCGGGAATAAAGGATGCCGTAAGGCACGGCGTAATCCCAGCGGACGGGGAGCGTGACAAGGGCGGGATGGATACCTGACCAGGCGTCGAGGACGAGCAGGGGAACGCCGTCCCGCTCGCAGGCGTTGAACGTATCCATATCGTAAAAATATCCCGTCTCTTCCAGCCGGATCTGCGGATGGGCGCGGCGGATATCGCTGCGGAACCTGTCCAGAATATCCGTATCGCCGCTTTTCACCAGCCGCAGCATTCCGCCGTGGAGGTCTTCCGGGACGAGGCGCTCTTTCCGCGCCAGGGGATGATCGCGGGGCACCGCGACGCACAGACGGTACCGGCCGAGGATACGGTAATTCGCCAGCTGCAGCATAGTCCGGGAATTGAAAGAGCCAACCAGTACGTCGATCTTCGTTCCCAGCGAGGCGATGACAGAAAGAATATGTTCTCTCGTGTCTTCGTAGGGAATGATGCGGAATCGGTACATCGGGTATTTGGGACGGAAAGGCGGCCAAAGATCGGTCAGGACGCGGCTGGGATTCAGGAGAGAAGAACCCACGCGGATGACGATCCGCCTGTCGGACGAAGCGGCTCTGGCGCGGGCGGCGGCTTCTTTTTCCAGTGCTTCCATTTTGCGCCCGTCTTCGTAAAGCGACCGGCCCGCCGCGGTGAGCGCGACGCCGCGGTGGGTACGGATCAGGAGCGCCGCGCCGATCCGTGCTTCCAGCGCATTCATGTGTTTCATGACCGATGCGGGCGTGACGAGGAGTTTTTTTGCGGCTCCGGAAAAGCTGCCGCATTCCGCCACGGTGAGAAAGACGCGAAACCGCTGACTGAGCATGGATTTTCCTCCTTGCTATTTACTTAAAGTAAAAACATCGTATCATTTTCGGTTATTCTCTGTCGATGAAAAGCATGCTGTAATAAGAGAGGAATAGAAGGAGGGCAGAGACATGAAAACGATAGTATTGGTGGACGCGAGCCCAAGACAGGGCGGCAATTCGGAGATCGTCGTGGATACGCTGGCGGAAGCGCTGGCGGGGGGCGAAGTGACGGTATTCAAAATGCGGGAGAAAGACTGCCGGTTTTGCCGGGCCTGCGCGGCCTGTCAGGGAAAAGAGACGCAGATGTGCGTGCAGCGGGACGATATCACGGCGCTGCTGCCGGTGATTGATCAGTGCGACGCCATCGTGATGGCAACGCCCATTTACAATCAGCAGATCACAGCGCAGGCGAAACTTTTCATCGAGCGGTGGTATCCTTTTTTCAACAGGGAAAAGAAGAACTGGAGCAATACGTCCCGGCAGGGCAAAAAGGCCGCGCTGGTCTGCTCTTTCTGGGGAAGCCCGAAAGATATTGTAAAAAAATACGCCGACTGGACGGTCTCCGGATTTTCCCAGATCGGCGCGGAAGAGACGAGGACGCTGATCTTCGATCACATTCCGGGGCGGGGAGAGATACGGAGCCGTCCGGATTATATGGCGCAGCTCCGTGAGCTGGCCCGGTGGCTGGCGGAGTAAAGGACAGACTGGAGGACGGACATGATACGGCATATATTCATCGGTACATTTAAAGAAGGAATCCCTGCGGAGATCCGGGAAAAAGAACTGGCGGACATGAAGGCCATGAAAGAAAAGATTCCCGGCATTGCGGCGCAGGAGGTCGGATTTTCCACCGGCTGGGCCGGGCCGGAGGATCAGATCGTCATGACCGTGGATTTTGCGTCAAAAGAAGATTTTGACCTGTACATGAGGCATCCGTATCACAGGGACTATATCGCAAAAACGGGAGAGATGTATTTTGATACGTCCACCTTCGTTTCCGCGCAGTTCATATTTTGAGGGGATGAGAACATGAGCAGCAGCAAACTCGGTTTCGGGATGATGCGCCTTCCTCTGCGCTCGGATGATCCGGCGGACATTGATCTGGACGCGGTGCAGGATATGACGGACCGTTTCCTTGCGGCGGGATTTACATATTTTGACACCAGCGCGGTCTATCACGGCGGAGCGGGCGAGGAAGCGGTGCGGGCCTGCCTGGTGAGCCGGTATCCGCGGGTGGCCTTTGTCCTCGCGTCGAAACTTCCCACGTTCGCGATCACAGGAGAAGAAGAGGCGGAAGCCGTTTTTCAGCAGCAGCTGGAGCGGTGCGGCACGGCCTATTTTGATTACTACCTGCTTCACAATGTGAATCTCATGCGGTACCGCGGGATCATCCGCGAGGCGTCCCTGTTCGAGCATCTGAAACGGTGGAAAGAGGAAGGAAAGATCCGGCACATCGGCATTTCATTCCACGATACGGCAGACGTGCTGGATACGATCCTCACGGAGCATCCCGAGATCGAAGCGGTACAGATCGCGCTCAATTATTTCGACTGGGATGCCCGGCTCATCCAGGCGGGGAAATGCTATGATACGATCCGCCGCCACGGGAGGCTGGTCATCGTCATGGAACCTGTGAAGGGCGGCATGCTGGCGAAAGCGCCGGCGGAAACAGAAGCGGCCATGCGCGCGGCGCGGCCGGGAGATTCCGCGGCGGCCTGGGCGCTCCACTTTGCGGCGGGCCTTCCCGGCGTGCTGGCGGTGCTGTCCGGCATGTCCGACCGGGCGCAGATGGAGGAAAATATTCAGACGTTTCTGCATTTTGAGCCGCTCAGCGAAAAAGAAAAGGAAATACTGAAAGAAGCTGCCCGGCGATACAGGGAAAGCGGCCCCGCGGGGACGGCGGATTTTTCCGCGTATGAAGCGGTCAATCCGCGGGGCGTCTCGGCGGCGGATATTCTGGATACGTATAATGCGTGCATGCTTCAGCCGGATCCCACATTCGGCGCGGAAGGAAATTATTTTTCCTGCCAGAAAGCAAAGTGCGGGCTCGGCCGGGATGACCGGTGCATCCCCGGCAGCGTACTTCTTCCCGACGGAAGGGATGCGTCGGCGCTTATCCGCGAGGCGGAAGATTTTCTGAACGAACACACCTTTTTCCAGTATGATGTAAAATAAACAGACGCTGTCCGGCGGGACAGAAAAAGCCTCCGCGCAGGGAGATCCTGCGGCGGAGGCTTTTTGCGTGCGCGCTGCCTGCGGGCGGTGTTTTACTGCGGCAGTTTTTCCAGCCGCACGCGGCGCGCGATGAGGCGGGGCGTTTCCATGCGGTCGAAGCGGATCAGGAAGCCGCTGTTTTCTTCGGAGAGGATCGTTCCTTCTCCGAAGACGGCGTGCCGCACCCGCTGCCCGGCGGCGAGGCCCGCTTCGTTTTTCTTTTCGGCAGGCGCGGCGCGGCGGATCCATTCCTCCGTGTCGCGGACGAGCGCGTCCGGGAGCGGCGCGGTGTACGTCACCGTTTCGCCCATGTCCAGAAGGAAACGGGAAGGATAGCGGGGCGAGCCGTTGAAATTCCAGCCGTCCGCGCCGGAGAGGAAGAGCCGGTCCTTCGCGCGGGTCACGGCGACAAAGGCGAGACGCCGTTCTTCTTCCATTTCCGGCCGGGTCCGCAGTTTCCGGGAAGGGAAGACGCCTTCGTTCATGCCGGCGAGGAAGACGGCGGGAAATTCCAGTCCTTTCGCGGCGTGGACGGTCATCATGCGTATCTTGTCCGCGCGGGGCTCTTTGTCGGTATTGGTGAAGAGCGCCGCGTGGGTGAGATAGCTTTCCGGCGTGACTTCTTCGCCGCAGGTCGTTTCGTATTCATAGACGGACTGTTTCAGTTCTGCCAGATTGTCCAGCCGCTCCTGGCTGCCTTCCGTGCGGAGCATCGCTTCATAGCCGCTCTTGGCGAGGAGGGCGGAGAGGATGTCTGAAACGGCGCGGCCTTCGCTTTCTCTGCCGAATGCGCTGATGAGGCTGATGAACTGCCGCGCCTTCGTCCCTTTCATGATTGGCTCGTCCTGCGAGGCGCAGAGGGCGTCCCAGAGGGAGCAGGCGCGGCTGGCGGCGTATTCTTCGAGAAACGCCATGCGGCGGCGGCCGAGATTCCGCTTCGGCTGATTGACGATGCGCCGGAAGGAGAGGTCGTCCCGGTAGACGGCCATGCGGAGGTAGCTCAGGGCGTCTTTGATCTCCGCCCGGCCGTAAAACTGGATGCCGCTGTAAATGGCGTAGGGGATCTTTTTCTGAAGAAAGGCGGCTTCTATGGCGCGGGTCACGTAGTGCGCGCGGTACAGGACGGCCATGTCCGCAAAGGGGACGCCTTCGGCATGGAGCTTCTCCGCCGTTTCCGCGATCCACAGGGCCTCTTCTTCCTGCGAGCCCGCCAGATGGCAGAGAACGGGCGCGCCGGAAGGACGCGCGGGGGAGAGGTCTTTTTTGATGCGTGTGCTGTTCTTTGCGATGAGCGTATTGGCGGCGGCGAGGATCTCCGGGGATGAACGGTAATTTTCCGTCATCATGACGGTCTTCGTGCCGGGATGGGTGTCGGCGAAATCGAGCAGATATTTCACATTGGCGCCGCGCCAGGTGTAGATGGTCTGGTCGGGATCGCCCACGACGAAAAGATTTTTGTGGTACCCGCAGAGAGCGTCCATCAGCTCGTACTGGAGCCCGTCGATGTCCTGAAATTCATCGATCATGATGTATTCCAGCCGTTCCTGCCATTTCCGGCGGATCGCTTCATTCTCCCGGAAAATGAAGAGCGTGAATTTGATGAGGTCGTTGTAATCCAGGCCGAAGCATTTCTTTTCCTGATAGAGATAGCCGTAAAAAATGATGTCTTCCGCGGCGGACGCGCCGTCGTATTTCTCTTTCAGCGCGTCCAGGGGCATGGCGGCCATGTCGCGGTAATAATCGGGCTCCCGGAAAAGTTTCCGTATTTCGATCATGTCCCTGGCGGCGGCGAATGTCATGTCCCGGAGGGTGAGGCCCCGTTCTTCGTAGATGATCTGGAGCATGGCATCGATGTCGCCGTTGTCGAGAACGAGAAATTTTTTCGGATACTGCACGGCGTGGCTGTCTTCCTGAAGAACGGAGACGCAGAATCCGTGAAACGTATTGATGTAGCCGGTGCTGTCGTCGCCGGTGAGGCGGCGGATGCGCTGCCGCATTTCTTCGGCGGATTTATTGGTGAAGGTGACGCAGAGGATGCGGCCGGGCAGGATGCCCAGTTCATTGACGAGATAGGCGAAGCGCCGGGAGAGCGCCCGTGTTTTCCCGGAACCCGCGCCGGCGATGACGCGGACGAAGCCTTCTGTGGACGTGACGGCTTCCCGCTGCGCCGGAGAGGGGTCTTGCAGCAAGTCAGACATGGGATACCTCCTTACAGAACGTTTGTTTCTTGCATTATAACAGCGGCGGGACGGATGCTCAACAGGAAGGGGAAACCCGGAAGGCGGCGGAAATTTTTCGGAAATGGATGAGCGCTTCTCATTTTCCGCCGTGTTACAATAGAGGGGTAAAATTTTTTGAACAGGAAGGTACGTATGGCTTCGGTAGAAATAGAGAAAAAGGCGGAAGCGCTGCGGAAGGAGCTGCGCCGCCACAGTTATCTGTATTATGTGCTGGACCGCCCGGAGATCACCGATTTTGAATTCGACAGGATGTACCGGGAGCTGGTCGATCTGGAAAAGGCCCATCCCGAGATCATCACGCCCGATTCGCCGACACAGCGCGTGGGCGGGAAGGCGAGCGACGATTTCCGCAAGGTCCGCTTCAGAAAGCCCATGCTCAGTCTGACGAATGTCTTTAATGCGGAGGAGCTCCGCGAATTTGACCGGCGCGTGAAGTCGTCCCTCGGCACGGACGCGGTGGAGTATATCACGGAGCTGAAGATCGACGGGCTCTCCATGAATCTCGTCTACGAGGACGGGCGGCTCGTGCAGGGGCTGACCCGCGGCGACGGGCGGGTCGGGGAAGATGTGACGGCCAATGTGAAGACCATCAAAACGATCCCCCTCTACATAGAAAACGCGCCGCCTTACATGGAAATCCGCGGCGAGGTCTATATGCCGCGGAAGAGCTTCGCCCGTCTCAATGAGGAGCGGGACGAGGCGGGCCTCATGCCCTTTGCGAACTGCCGGAACGCGGCGGCGGGGTCGCTCCGCCAGCTGGACCCGCACGTGACGGCGGCGAGGAATCTGGACTTCTTCGCCTACGCCATCGGAGAGACGGACGGGCTGGATATCCGCACGCAGGAGGAGCTGCTGAAGCGGCTGGCGGATTTCCATTTCCGGGTGAATCCGAATTACCGGAAATGGGATTCCATCGAAGGCGTCATTGAAGGCGTCAGCGAATGGGCGGAGAAGCGCCACGGGCTGGCTTACGACACGGACGGCATGGTGATCAAGGTGAACAGTTTCCTCCAGCAGGAGGAGCTCGGCGCGACGGTGAAGGACCCGAAATGGGCGACGGCCTACAAGTACCCGCCGGAAGAAGCGGTGACACAGGTGGAGCGCATCGTCGTGACCATGGGGCGCACAGGCGTCCTCACGCCGTCCGCTGATCTCACGCCGGTGCGTCTTGCCGGGACGACGGTGAAGCGGGCGACGCTGCACAATCTGGATTTCATCCGGGAGAAGGATATCCGCGAAGGCGACTGGGTGCGCATCTACAAGGCGGGCGAGATCATTCCCGAGATCGCGGCGGTGCTGAAGGAGAAGCGCAGCGGAAAAGAAAAGGAATTTCAAATGCCGGATTCCTGTCCCGTATGCGGCGGGAAAGTGGAGCGCGTGGAAGGCGAGGCGGCGTACCGCTGCGTGAATCCGCAGTGCGGCGGCGTAGTGCGGGAAAAGCTCATTCATTTCGCTTCCCGTGACGCCATGAACATCGAAGGTCTCGGGCCGTCCGTGGTGGACAGCCTGCTGGCGTACGGCCTCGTGAAAGATCCCGCCGATTTCTACACGCTCCGCACGGAAGAGCTCCGGCAGATCGAGCGGATGGGTGAGAAGAGCGCCAATAATCTCGTCGCCGCCGCCGCGGACAGCCGGGGCAGAGGCCTGGCGAAGCTCCTCTTCGGGCTGGGCATCCGCTTCCTCGGCGCGAAGGGAGCGGAGCTCCTCGCCGCGCGGTACCATACGCTGCGCGCCGTCATGGAGGCGGATGAAGAGTCGCTGCAGGAGACGGAAGGCATCGGGAAAGTCATCGCCCGGAGCGTGTACGATTATTTCCGGGATGAGCGGAATCTGGAGATCGTCCGCAAGCTGGAAGCGGCGGGCGTCGTGACGGAGGAAGTGAAGGAAGAAACGGCGGGCGGCGCTTTTGAAGGCGAGCGGGCCGTGCTCACGGGAAAATTGTCCTCCATGGGCCGCCGGGAAGCGGGCGAGCTCATCCGCAGGCTCGGCGGCGAGGTGCAGTCGTCGGTGACGAAGACGACGACCCTCGTGATCGCCGGAGAGGACGCGGGAAGCAAGCTGGAAAAGGCGCGGGCCAAAGGCATACCGATCCTGACGGAAGAGGAATTTCTGAAACGGGCGGGAGCCGGCGGCGGAAGCGCCGGGACGCCGGAGAAAGAGGAGGACAGTCTTTTCTGAATCCGGAGGAAAGCCCGCGAAAGGAACCGCTCATTGACAGCGCGGGGAAAACCGTTTAAATACAGCTAAATTTATATCAGTAAAGGCGCTGTCTCAGAGAGACGGCGCTTTTGTTTTTGCAAGGACGCTGCTCTTCGGAGCGGCGTTTTTGCGCAAAAAAAGGAGCCTCTCTATGAAACTTCGCGTGAAGATCGCCGCCGTGCTGATGGCGGCGGCAGGATTTGCGGCGGCAGCTCCGGCTGCGGTATCCGCCATGACGGGCCGGTCATCGGCATTACGTGGAAAAGCAATACCCAGGATTATGCGGCGTTTAAAAAGATCATTGAAGACGCGGGAGGCGTCCCGGTAGAGCTGGGGCAGGTCAGAAATGAAAAGATCGGCTATAACGCGGACGGTACCGTAGCGGCGGACGATGTGTATCCTTCCGGCATGCTCACGGAAGAAGCGGCGGCGGTGAAAGCGAACCGTTTCGATGAGACCAATGCGGCAGAGGTCATGAAACAGGTGGACGGCGTTTTCTTTACGGGCGGAGAAGACATCAGTCCGTCTCTCTTCAAAGTTCCGCAGAAAGAAGAGAACAAGGGCGAAGCAATCAACGCGGCCCGGGATATCTCCGACTATACGCTCATGTCGTACTGCATTGCGAAAGATATCCCCGTGCTGGCGGTATGCCGGGGAGAACAGATGATGGGCATCGTTTCCGGGGTGACGTTCATTCAGGATATTCCTGCGTATTATGCGGACAAAGGAGCGGACTACAATGATCTGCACCGGATGCCGGCGGGCGTGCCGAATCGGACGTATGCTCACCACGATGTGGAGATATTCCCCATTCCGTCTCATCTTTATCAGATCGTAGGAGATACGAAGCTGGAGAAAGTTTCCTCCTGGCATCATCAGGCCGTGGAAAGCCTGACGGGCACGCCTCTGGTACAGACCGCGCAGACTGTTTCGAACGGCGTGGCCATCGTGGAAGGCGTGGAGAATCCGTATAAGAAATTCTGTGTCGGCGTACAGTTCCATCCGGAAAACGATCTGGTGGAAGTCGGGCAGAGGGGAAAAGATGCGTCCGGATTCTGTGACAACACGATCTGTCTTCGCTTCTTCCAGGCTCTCGTGAAAGCCGCTTCCAGAAAATAAGCGCGCGGAGCTTTTGGAATAAAGAGAGAACACGCAGAAAAAAACTGGAAAGCATAAAAGCTTTCCAGTTTTTTACGCGGCGGCATTCTTGAAAAGACCGATCATTTTCGGGAGATCATATTTCTGAGGCTCACCGCTTCCGCTATGTGAGCGGCATCGATATTTTCGCTGCCCGCGAGGTCCGCGATGGTGCGGGCGACTTTGATGATGCGGTCGTAGCTGCGGGCGGAGAGATGGAGCTTTTCAAAGACGGCGCGGAGCAGGCCGGATGCTTCCGGGACGAGGCGGCACGTTTCTTTCAGCTGGCTGTGTCCCATTTCCGCGTTGGTGTGCATGTGCCAGCGGGCAAGGCGTTCCCGCTGTATATCGCGGGCAGCAGCGACGCGGGCGGCGATGGCGGCGGAAGGCTCACCGCGGATCTCCGCGGTGAGCTCGCTGTACCGGGGACGCTGGACGGAGACGTGGAGATCGATGCGGTCCAGCAGGGGGCCGGAGATGCGCCGCCGGTACCGCTGGATCTCGCCGTCCGTGCAGGTGCATTCATGGTCGGGATCACCGAGGTATCCGCAGGGGCAGGGGTTCATGGCGGCGATGAGAATAAAATCCGCCGGATATGTAAAGGAGGCGTTGACTCTGGAGATATGCACGGCCCGGTCTTCCAGGGGCTGCCGGAGGACTTCCAGCACAGACCGGGGAAATTCAGGCAGTTCGTCAAGGAAAAGCACGCCCCTGTGGGCGAGGGTCACTTCGCCGGGACGGGGAATGGTGCCGCCGCCGATCAGTCCCGCCATGGAGATGGTGTGATGAGGGCTGCGGAAGGGGCGCTCTCTCATGATGCGTTCAGCCCGGAAGAGCCCGGCTACGCTGTAGATCTTCGTCACTTCCAGCGCTTCTTCATCGGACATGGGCGGAAGAATGGTGGCGACGCGCCGGGCAAGCATCGTCTTTCCCGATCCGGGCGGGCCTGTCATGAGCAGATTGTGCGCGCCTGCCGCGGCGATCTCCATGGCGCGTTTGGCGACGACCTGCCCCTGCACTTCGGAGAAGTCCGCGGAATTTTCCGGCTGGAAGGGATACTCTTCCTTCTCCGCCGGGGCGAGAGGCTGCCGGCCGAGAAGATGCTCGGCCAGTTCAGCCAGCGTTTTCGGCGCGTAGACCCGAATGCCCCGGCAGAGGAGGGCTTCACCCGCGGCTTCCGGCGCGAGGAAATAGTTTTCAAATCCCGCTTCCGCTCCGGCGAGCGCCATGGAAAGGATGCCCGGTACGGGGCGGATCTCGCCGCGGAGGGAGAGCTCACCGATGAAGAGACATTTTTCCAGCGCTTCCTGCGGGAGCTGGCCGCTGGCGGCGAGGATCCCCACGGCGATGGGAAGGTCAAGGCCGGACCCTTCTTTCTTCAGATCGGCCGGGGCCAGATTGACGGTCAGCTTATAGACCGGGAACCGGTAGCCGGAATTTTTGATGGCGGAGCGGACGCGCTCCTTGGATTCTTTGACGGACGCCGCGGGCAGGCCGACGATGTCGAAGCTGGGGACATGGGCATTGATGTCGACTTCGACGGTGATGATGTGGCCGTTCAGGCCGAACGTGGCGGAGCCGTATGCCTGTGCGAACATGGTACCTCCTGTGAAAACGGATCAGAACGCGTTGGCAAGGTGGCGGATCTTCAGCTCTTTTCCCGGAAGGGCAAGAATTTCGACGATGTCAAAGCGGGCGGGGCAGCCGGATACATGGCGCTCCGCGTAATAAAGGGCCGCGCAGTCCCGGATGCGGCGCTGCTTAAGCGGGGTCACCGCCTCGATGGGAAGGCCCCACCGCAGGCTGCGCCGGGTCTTGACTTCCACGAAGACAAGAAATTCGCCGTCTTTCATGATGAGATCGATCTCTCCGTGGGTGCGTCTGAAATTTCTTTCGATAAAGCGCATGCCCTTCTTTTCCAGATAGGCCCGGGCAAGAGTCTCTCCTTCCCGGCCGAAAGCAGTGGTCTCCATGGCGTCTCCTGTACTTTTCGCGCGGCAAAATCAAAAGTTTTTCTGTCTGTTTCAATCATAGGTATATCGGTTTCGATTATCAAGAAAAAATTTTCAGCGGCTTCCGCGAAACGGGCGGGAAATGACAGGCCGACAGGGGAAAACGGGAGATTTTTCGGCGCCGTTTCCGCTAGGACCGCTTTTCATTGGAGCGCCGCGTTATAATGAAGAAAAGTTTTTGAAAGGAGAGAACCATGGATATCTATGCAGCGGCGCTGCCGGGGATGCCGCAGCTGGGAGCCCGGCGGATACGGGGGCTGATCGCCTTTTTTCATACGGCGGAAAATGTGTGGAGAGCGTCGGACGCGGAGATACGGGAGTCGGGCGTCCTGTCTCCGGCGCTGGCGTCAAAGTTCTGCGCCTGGCGCGGGCAGGAGGATCCCGTGCGCGCCGGGGAAGAGCTGCGGAAGCGGGACGTCCAGGCCGTGACGTGGGAAGAGGAGGCTTATCCGCCCCTTCTGCGGGAGACTGCCAATCCGCCGGCTGTCCTCTTTTACCGCGGCAGCGCTCCGTCGTGGAAGAAGACTGTCGCCGTGGTGGGCGCGCGGAAGGCGACGGCCTATGGCGTGAACGCGGCGGAGCACATCGCGGAAGGGCTGGCGAAGGAAGGCGTTGTCATTGTGTCCGGCGGGGCGAGAGGCATCGATACGGCGGCGCATAAAGGCTGTCTCTCCGGAGGCGCGCCGACAGCGGCGGTCATGGCGTGCGGTTTGGATGTGACCTATCCTCCGGAAAACAGGAATCTCTTTCAGAAGATCTGCGATGCCGGCGGGACGGTCCTTTCGGAATATCCTCTCGGCACGATGCCGCTTGGGCGGCAGTTTCCCGCGCGGAACCGCATCATCGCAGGCATGTGCCGCGCTGTGGTCGTCACGGAGGCGGCAGAGCGGAGCGGCTCGCTCATCACGGCGGATTTTGCGCTGGAAGAGGGACGGGATGTCTTCGCCGTTCCGGGAAGCATCTGGTCATCCATGAGCCGGGGCACGAACCGCCTCATCCGGGGCGGCGCGGTCTGCTGCACCGGAGCGGAAGATATTCTCAGTGAATACGGATGGGAACGCACCGGAAAGGCGCCGGAGAAAAAGCCCGCGGAACAGTTGACACTGGAAGAAGAAATGGTGTATCGTTTCTGCTGTGCGGGGGAGACCGTGTCGGCCGAGGAGATCCTCGAGCAGAGCGCGCTTCCCGTGGATAAACTGACGATGATTTTGCTGTCGCTTACAGTGAAGGGCTATATTTCGGAAGAGGGGCCGGGACTTTACGCCGCCCGCTGACGGGAGCTTCACGGAAGCGTTTTATTATTTCTGACAGGAATGGAGAGCTATGTCGATCAAGAGAACGATCACTATCGGAGACCGGAAAAAGAGGACGGCTGCCGTGCCTCGGGAAGAGCCTGCTTTTCAGCGCACGCCGAACCCGAAAGGAAAGCATCTGGTCGTGGTGGAATCCCCGGCCAAAGCGCGGACGATCGAGAGAATCCTCGGCCCGGACTACAGGGTCATGGCGTCTATGGGGCATCTGCGGGATCTGCCGAAGCGCACGCTCGGCGTGGATGTGGAGCACGGCTTCCGGCCGCAGTACGTTCATGCGGACGGCAGGGAAGATGTGATCCGGGAGCTGCAGAAGGAAGCGAATAAAGCGAAAGACGTCCTTCTCGCGACGGACCCTGACCGCGAAGGGGAAGCCATTTCCTGGCATCTGTCCAAACTTCTCGATGTGGATCCGAAAGCGCCTGTGCGCATCGCTTTCCATGAGATCACGCCGCCGGCGATTCGGGAAGCGGTCAAGCATCCGGAACCGATCGATGAGAACCGTGTGGACGCGCAGCAGGCCCGGCGCGTGCTGGACCGGCTCGTAGGCTACAAGCTGTCGCCCTGGCTGTGGCGGCAGGTGTACCGCGGCCTTTCCGCGGGACGCGTGCAGTCTGTGGCGGTGCGTCTGATCTGCGAACGGGAGGAAGAGATCCGGGCGTTCCATCCGGAAGAATACTGGACGATCGAAGGAAAATACAAGACTGACGGAAAAGAAAGCTTCCGGGCGCGGCTGACGCAGATTGACGGCAAAGAAGCGAAGCTCCGCAGCGGAGATGACGCGGCGGCAGCGGAAGAAGGACTGAAAGGGAAAGACGCGGTCGTCACGGCGCTCACCAAGCAGAAGAAACAGAGAAAGCCGAAGCCGCCTTTCACCACGTCCACCATGCAGCAGGAAGCGGTGAACAAGCTGTCTTTCGGCTCGAAAAAGACGATGATGCTCGCGCAGGCCCTTTATGAAGGCGTGGAGATCGCCGGTCACGGCCATGTGGGGCTCATCACCTACATGCGCACGGATTCGACCCGCATCTCCGACGAGATGGTGAAATCCGTCCTGCCTTACATCGGGGAGATTTACGGCGCGGATTATGTGCCGGCGAAGCCGAACGTCTACGCGAAGGCCAAAGACGCCCAGGACGCGCACGAAGCCATCCGTCCGACATCCATGAAATTTCCTCCGGAAGCGGTGGCGGATTCGCTCACCAGAGATCAGCTGAAGCTGTACACGCTCATCTGGAACCGTTTCCTCGCGAGCCAGATGACGCCGCAGGTGACGGAAAATACGTCTGCCGTGCTCCAGTGCGGCAGCTATACCCTGCGCGCGGCGGGGATGCGCGTGCTTTTCGACGGCTTTACCGTGCTCCAGACGGCGAAGGAAAAGGCAAAGGACGAAGAAAAGGAAAACAGGCTTCCCGCCATGGCGAAAGGAGACGTCGTCCACAATCTGTCCATCAGCAGCGAACAGCATTTCACCGCGCCGCCGCCGCGGTATACCGAGGCGAGCCTCATCAAGACCCTGGAAGAAAAGGGGATCGGCCGCCCTTCCACATACGCGCCGATCCTGGACACGATCCAGAAGCGGAAGTATGTGGAAAAAGAAAACAAGCAGTTCGTGCCGACAGAGCTGGGATTTCGCATCGTGGAGCTCCTGAAAAAATATTTCAGCGGCATCATCAATGTGGATTTCACGGCGGAGCTGGAAGACTGGCTCGACAAGATCGCCGCGGGCAAGGCGGAATACGGGAAAGTGCTCTCCGATTTTTACGGCATTTTCAGCGATGAGCTGAAAAAAGCGGACGCTCAGGCCGTGGAAGACAGAGAAAAAAATCAGGAAGTATCCGACGTGGTCTGCGAGAAATGCGGCGCTCACATGATCGTGAAAATGGGGCGTTACGGGAAATATCTGGCGTGCCCGAATTATCCGAAGTGCAGCAACATCAAACCGTATAAGAAAGACGGCGCGCCTGACGAAGAATCCGATACGCCCTGTGAAAAATGCGGCGCGAAAATGGTCTACCGCATGGGACCCTACGGGAAATACCTGGCGTGTCCGGAATGCGGCGCGACAAAATCCATCGTCGTCGATACGGGCATCGAATGCCCGAAATGTCACAAGGGACACCTCATCCGCCGCCGTTCCCGGAAAGGCCGGTATTTTTACGGATGCAGCGAATATCCGGCGTGCGACATGGCGCTCTGGAATGAGCCGGTGGATCAGTTCTGCCCGGAGTGCGGGCACATCATGGTGAAAAAAGTCGGGCGGGACAAGACGGAGCATATCGTCTGCTCCAATCCGGAATGCCCGACACAGCCCAAACGGCGCACGGCGGCGAAGAAAAAAACGGCGGAAGAAAATGCGCCGCAGGAAACAGGAGAATGATATGGAAAAAGTAACCGTGATCGGCGCGGGCCTTGCGGGCAGCGAAGCGGCATGGCAGCTGGCCCGGCAGAATATTCCGGTGCGCCTCATCGAAATGCGCCCGAAAGAAACGACACCGGCTCACCATACCGCCTATTTCGGCGAGCTCGTGTGCAGCAATTCCCTCCGCGCGGCGGCGCTGACCAATGCGGTGGGGCTGCTCAAAGAGGAGATGCGCCGTCTGGATTCGCTCATCATTTCCTGCGCGGACGCGCACAGCGTCCCCGCCGGCGGCGCGCTGGCGGTGGACCGCATGGGCTACGCCGCGGCGGTGACGGAGAAAGTGCGGAGCTGTCCGCTCATCGAGATCGAAGAAGCGCGGGTCGATGAGATCCCGAAAGAAGGGATCGTCATTATGGCGACGGGTCCGCTCACCGAGGGAAAACTGGCGGAAGACATCGAACGTTTCTGCGGCGGAGAAGGCTTTCATTTCTATGACGCCGCCGCGCCCATCGTGACGAAAGATTCGCTGGATATGTCCGTCGTATACCGCGCGTCCCGCTACGGCAAGGGAGAAGCGGCGTACCTCAACTGTCCCATGGATGAAGCGGAATACAAAGCGTTCCAGAAAGAGCTGGCGGCGGCGGAAACGGCGGAAGTGCACGGCTTTGAAAATAAAAAAGTCTTTGAAGGATGCATGCCCATAGAAGTCATGGCCCAGCGCGGGGAAGATACGATGCGCTTCGGCCCGCTGAAGCCGGTGGGACTGCCCGACCCGCGCACGGGGAAAGACCCCTATGCGGTGGTGCAGCTCCGCCAGGACAATGAGGAAGGCACGATGTACAATATCGTCGGTTTCCAGACGCACCTCAAGTGGGGCGAGCAGCGCCGCGTTTTCGGCATGATCCCCGGCCTCGGCGGCGCGGAATTTATCCGGTACGGCGTGATGCACCGGAACACCTATATCGATTCGCCGGATCTGCTGACGGCGGCGATGGAAACGAGACAGCGGCCCGGGCTCTTCTTTGCCGGACAGATGACGGGCGTGGAAGGCTATGTGGAATCGGCGGCATCAGGCATCGCGGCGGCATGGGCAGCGGCGGCCCGCGTGCGCGGGGAAGACCCTGTTCCGTTTCCTCGGGAGACGGCTGTCGGCGCGCTGACGCATTATATTTCTCATTTTCAGGGAAAAAATTTCCAGCCCATGAACGTAAATTTCGGGCTGTTCCCGCCGCTTCCGGGGCGCGTGCCGAAAAAAGAAAAGAACGCCCGCCTCGCGGAACGGGCGCTCGCGGCGCTGGAAGAATTCATGAGGCAGCGGAAAAAATAATAAGCGGGAAAGCAGGGAGACCTGCTTTTTTTGCGGGAAATTTCCGGGTATGACGGGAATAGGATTTACCTATGAGAAGTTCCTGCCGGGAAGTTATATAATATATGTGTGTAAAGACAATCAAAATACAACACAGGGGGGAATCAGTATGGAAAGTATGGCAGCTCCGCAGGCGCGGGGAAAAGTGGCGCATGACGCGATCTTCGGCGCGAGCACGGCGGCAAAAGCGGACATCGTGGCAAACGGCAGCGAAAAGGTCGTGAACGCAACGGTGGGAGCGATCCTTGATGAGGAGGAGCGTCTGGTCTGTCTTCCGACGGTGGAAAAGGCCTACCGCTCGCTCGCCATGGAACAGATCATTTCTTACGCGCCGGTGGCGGGCGTCCCGGCATTTTTGAAGGAGATCCAGGACTGCTGCTTCGGTGAATACCGGCCGGAAGGCTATATGGAAGCCGTCTCCACCACGGGCGGCACGGGCGCGATCCACCACGTGATCCACAATTATACGGAGCCCGGCGATGAGGTGCTCACGAGCAACTGGTACTGGAGCGCCTACAACATGCTCTGCGCCGACAACGGACGGAAACTGCGCACCTTCCGCATGCTCAATGAGGACTGCGTCTTCGACCATGAAGATTTTGAGAAGCAGCTCGGCGAAATGGCGCAGCGCCAGGAACATCTGGCGGTCATCCTGAATACGCCGGCTCATAATCCCACCGGCTACAGCCTGACCGACGGAGACTGGGACAGAGTTCTTGATTTTCTGAAAGGCCTTGCAGCGGCGGGGAAAAAGATCGCGCTTCTCGTGGACGCGTCTTATATCGATTACGCCGGGGAGGACGCACGGCGGTTCTTCCTGAAATTTTCCGGCCTGCCCGCGGAGATTCTCGTCATCATCGCGTTCAGCATGTCCAAGAGTTTTACTATGTACGGACAGCGTGTCGGCGCGATGATCGCCGTTTCTTCCAGCAGGGAGATCGCGCGGGAATTTAAAGACATCAACAGTTACACAAACCGCGCGACCTGGTCGAACAACTGCCATGGCGGTATGGAGTGTTTCATCCGCATCTGGGAAGACCCGGAGCTGCGCAGATCGTGGAAAGAAGAGCAGCAGAGCTATTATCGGCTCATTCAGGAAAGAGCGGAGATCTTTGTGAAAGAAGCGAAAGAGGCCGGCCTGCCCATGCTTCCTTATCAAGCGGGATTTTTCCTCAGCATCCCTTCGCCCGATTCGCAGGCGGTCTGTGAGATTCTCAAAAAAGATCACATCTATCTTGTCCCGCTCAAGGCAGGCGTGCGCGTAGCGGTCTGCGCGATCCCGAAAGCCAAAATGCACGGCATTGCCGCAAAGATCAAAGCGGCCATGGAAGAGGCGGGCCAGCTGTAATACGGGGAGCCGCGCGGTTTTCCTCAAACAAAAAATCCCTCCCGGGGAAATCAGCGGGAGGGATTTTTGTTTTCTTATTTTCTGTCTCCGAAGATGCGGAGCATGTAGAGGAAAAGATTGATGAAATCAAGATAGAGCGTGAGAGCGCCCATGATGGCGATCTTCTGTCCGGCGTCGGTGGCTCCGGTGTCGTGCGTTTCCGCGATGCGGCGGATCTTCTGCGTGTCCGCGGCGGTGAGGCCGACGAAAATGAGGATGCCCGCGTAAGAAAGCAGAAGCTCCAGCATGGAGTTGTCAAAAAAGAAATTGACCACCGTCGCGAGGATGAGGCCGAAGAGCCCCATCAGACAGAGGCTTCCCATGCGGGAAAGATCGGCCTTTGTGACTGTGCCGTATACGGACATGATGCCGAACGTGCCGGCGGTGATGAGAAATACGCTGCCGATGGAGGCCATCGTGTACACGACGAAAATAGAAGCCATCATGAGGCCGTTCAGGATGGAATAGATCAAGAAGGATGCGGTGACGGTCTTGAGGGACATGCGGCCGACGGAGCCGGAGAGATGCCACACGAGCGCGACTGTCGCGATAAGAAGTCCCCACATGCTGAATCTGCTGCCCAGGATAAGGGAGAGCAGGAAGGGGCTGGATGAGACGTTGTAAGCCGTGAATCCGGTGATGACGAGAGCGATGGCCATCCATGCGTAGACGTCTTTCATGAGACCGGGCATATTGATGGAAATACCGCGGCTCAGGGATTCCGCTTCATTATAAGAATTCATTGGGATTCTCCTTTCCGAAATGCAATTATCTTTTCCTGTATTTTTATTGTATCATAATCATAGAAGGCTATGTAAAGACAGATAAATTTTCATGAGAAGGAGGGTACTATGCGGATTTTCTGTGAAGGCCGGGAATACACAGTGCCGGAAGGCTGCACGGCAGGCGGTTTCCATGAAATGCTGTACGGGGAAGATTGGTCGGAAGACGCGGCACTGGCCGACTGCGGCGGCGAGATTATCGACATGCAGACGCCGCTCTCCGACGGATGCGTCTGCCAGTGGGTGCCGGCCGGATCGAAGGCGGGATACCTGGCCCGGCAGCGGACGCTCATCATGCTGCTGGTGTGCGCTGTGAAAGAACTCGGCGGAGAGGCGGCGGATGTGCTCGTGAAGCACTCTCTGGGTCACGGCCTGTACTGCGAATTTCCCGGGGATCATACGCCGCTCGCGCAGGAGCTGGCCCGTCTGGAAGAAAAGATGCGGGAGATCTCCGCGGAGAAAAGGCCGATCCGGCAGATCGAGATCGACTGCGGGAAAGCGGTGCAGTTTCTCCGCACCCGCGGATGCGGGCAGGAAGCGGATCTTTTGGAGAAGCGGGGATTCCGCCGGTTCGGGATCTACCAGTGCGGCGAAGTGAAGGACTATTATTTCGGCCCCATGTTTCCGCACATGGGCTGTGTCGGCGCTTTCCGCCTGGAGCCGTACGCGCCGGGATTCCTGCTCCGCTTTCCGGGACAGGGGGAGAACGAGATCGGTACATACAAAGAGGAGCCGCTCTTTGCGAAGGTCTTCCTGGAAGCGGAGGAGTGGGGCGAGATCATCGGCTGCCACAATGTGACAGAGCTCAACTCGGCTGTCGGCAGCGGCAGGATCAGGGATCTGATCGCCATGGCGGAGGCGCGCCATGAAAAGAATCTGGCCCGTCTGGCAGACCGCATCAGCGGGGAGACGCCGAAGATCCGCATGGTCTGCATCGCCGGGCCGTCTTCCGCAGGGAAGACCACGTTTATGAACCGGCTCATTATTCATCTCTGGGTGAACGGCGTGCGTCCGGTCATGGTGTCGCTCGATGACTTTTACAGGGAGAGACAGGCAGGAGAAAAGGTCAATTATGAGAACCTGTCCGCCCTCGATGTGGAACTTTTTCAGGAGCTCATGGGAGATCTGCTCGAAGGGAAGGCCGTGCGGCTGCCCCGATTTGATTTCCGGGACGGCCTGCGCCGGTGGAGCGAAGAAACATTCCGCCTGGAAAAAGGCCAGCCCGTCCTCGTGGAAGGGCTCCACGCGCTGAATCCGGAGCTGACGCATTTTGTGCCCGGTTACCAGTGCATGCACATCTATCTGGGCGCGCTGACGCAGCTCTCCATCAATCAGCACAACCGCATATCCACGACAGATACGCGCCTGCTGCGCCGGCTGGTACGGGATTCCCACGCGAGAGGCATGTCAGCCGAACATACCCTCGCTTCATGGAACCGGGTGCGCCGCGGCGAAGAGGAAAATATTTTTCTCTTTCAGGGGCGCGCGGAAGAGATCTTCAATACGGCCCTCCTCTATGAGCTCCCGGTGCTGAAGAAGAAGGCGGAACCTCTTCTTCGGGCGATCGGAAAAGACTGCCCGCAGTATGCGGAAGCGCAGCGGCTCCTGACCTTTCTGATGCCTTTTGCGGAGCTGGACGAACGGTTCGTGCCGGATAATTCCATCCTCCGGGAATTTATCGGGAAGCGGGAATCCTGACGGGCGGAAATTTTCGTTGCGCTCCGGGAAAAGAAAGGATATAATAAAAACAGGAAAACGAAATTTATCGATATAGAAAGAGGCGATGACCATGAAAGAGTATGACGTAATCATTATCGGCGGCGGTCCGGCGGGAATGAACGCGGCAATGTACGCGGCGAGAAAAGAGCTGCGCGCGGCGGTGATCACCACTGACTTCGGCGGCCAGATCCTTCTGACGAGCGAGATCGAGAATTATCTCGGTTTCCCTTCCATTTCCGGCTTTGAGCTGTCGGATAAAATGGAAGCTCATGTCCGTCAGTATCCTGTCGATTTTGAGACGGCGCAGGTGGAGCGCCTGGAACGGCTGGAAGACGGCTCCTTCGCGGCGCATCTTGACGACGGCCAGGAATACCGCGGGAAGGCGTGCATCGTGACGGCGGGAAAGCGGAGCCGCACACTGGATATTCCCGGGGAAGCGTCGTTTACCGGACGGGGCGTCAGCTACTGCGCGACCTGCGACGGGCCGTTTTACAGGAATAAAACCGTTGCCGTCGTCGGCGGCGGCGACAGCGCGGTGCAGGCGGCAATCGAGCTGGCGGCGATCTGCCCCAAAGTCTATTTGGTGGTGCGGAGCCGTATCCGCGCGCAGGAGATCCTCATTAAGCGCATGAAAGAGCATGAAAATATCGAAGTCCTTCTCGGATACGCGCCGGAAGCGATCGAGGGGACAAAAAAGGTCGAGTCGGTCCTTGTAAAGAACAGGGAATCCGGTGAAGAACGGACGCTCGCCGTGGACGGCTGCTTCGTCGAAGCGGGGGGCATTCCGAACAGCGGCTTCCTTCCGGCAGAGACGGCGCTGAACCGGGCCGGAGAGATCGTGACGGATAAATCGGGCCGCACCAATGTGCCAGGCTTTTTTGCGGCCGGTGATGTGACGGACAATCCGTATAAACAGGTCATCATTGCCGCCGGGGAAGGAGCGGCGGCGGCGCTGGCGGCGCACGAGTATCTCCTGACGAGAGCATGAGAGTCACGAAAGCGGTCCGGGCGGAGCAGCTGAAACGGCTCCGTGAGACGTACGGCATGGAAAAAACGGCGCTTCATTATACAAATCCCTTTACTTTTCTGGTGGCGGTCATGCTGTCGGCGCAGTGCACGGACGCGCGGGTCAATGTCATCACCGGAAGGATCTTTCCGCGGCTGGACAGCCCGGAGAAAATGATCGCCCTGACTCTGCCGGAGCTGGAGAATGAGATCCGCGACTGCGGACTCTACCATGCGAAGGCAAAGCATCTGCTGGAGACATGCCGGATGCTGCTTGATCAGTACGGCGGCGAAGTGCCGCAGGATTTCGACGAGCTGACGAAGCTGCCCGGCGTCGGGCGCAAGACGGCCAATGTGGTGCGGAGCGTGCTCTGGGGATATCCGGCGATCGCTGTGGATACGCATGTGTTCCGCGTGGCGAACCGGCTGAAGCTGGCGACGGGGAAAACGCCCATTGATGTGGAGCTGGGACTGCAGAAAGCGATCCCCATGGAGGACTGGTCATCGGCGCACCATTGGCTGATCTGGCACGGCCGGCGGGTATGCACGGCGCGGAATCCGAAATGCTCCGGCTGTGTCCTGCGGGACGTATGTCCCAGCGCGGCGGAAGCCAAATAAGACAGACAAACGGGGAAGTGGAAACGCTCCCCGCTTTTCTTTTGCGAAATGGGCGAATGTGGAAAGAAAGAGAAGAAAATCTTGCAGAATCGTTGGAATTCTTACGGGAAAGAGGCGATTTTTTTACAAAAGTGGGGGAAAGGTGATAAAATATGGAAAATGAGCGGAGGTGAACGATTTGCGCGGAAAAACAATAGGGATTTGCGCGGCGGTCCTGTGGATGCTCTCCGTGCAGGCGGTCCCGGCGCAGACGCTTCGGACGGGAATGAGCGGCGGCGAGGTGGCGGCCTTTCAGACAGCGCTTTCTGACGCGGGATATTTTGCCCGCGCGGCCGACGGAGAGTACGGCTCGGCCACGGCAAAGGCCGTCGCGGTCTTCCAGTCTGAGCATGGACTTGCGGCGACGGGAACGGCAGATGAGAAGACGCAGAAGGCAGTGCAAAAAGCGAAGAAAAAAGGCGGACGGAAAGGCGGCGGCATCCTCATGACGGCAGGGAATCGCGGGCAGGATGTGCAGGAATGCCAGCTGAGCCTCATCCGGGCAGGATTCCTCAGCGGCGCGGCGGACTCTGTTTTCGGTCCCGCTACGGAAAAAGCGGTGCGGGAATTTCAGAAAGAGAAAGGCCTTCCCGTATCCGGCGTGATCGATGAAGAGACGATGAAAGCGTTCTCGCGGCGCGAAGACAGAGGAAAGCGTTCTTCGGGAGAAAAGACGCTTCAGCCGGGGAGCCGGGGCAGAAAAGTCGCGGAGCTTCAGAATCTGCTCACCCACCACGGATTCGCTCCGGACGCGTCTGACGGCATTTACGGCCAGGGGACGGCGGAGCAGGTGCGGAAATTCCAGCGCTACAACGGTCTGAAAGAAACGGGAAAAGCCGATGAGGACGTCTGGGAAAAGCTGCGTTCCGCGCCTCTCTTTCAGGGCAGGTACAGAAAAGTGCTCCGCATGCAGGCTTCCGCGTACACGCCTCATGACAGCGGCGGTACGGGACATACGGCGAGCGGCAATATTGCGGGGAAAGGGCATGCCGCTGTCGATCCGTCGGTGATCCCGCTGGGCAGCCTCATTTATATCGAAGGCTACGGCTATGCGGTGGCTGACGATATCGGCGGAAGCGTCAGCGGGGATGTGATCGACGTCTGTGTGGACACGCTCGATCAGGCCTACGGCTGGGGACGCCGGAGAGTGAATGTATATATCATCTGAACGTCTAAGAAGCGTCCTTCAGGGACGCTTTTTGTGTGCTTTCCGGGGACCTCGGGTTCCGTCATATTTAATTTTATGGGGCGATATGTTATGATAATAAAAAATAAAATTAGAGAAAAATGGAAATGCTGAGAGAATTTTCCGGGAAAATAAAGAAAATCATAAGAACGACAACAATAATAAGAGCATTCCCGGATAGAGAATGGGTCAGACATTTGGAGGGGAAAAATGAGAAACTGTGTATTGATCATTGAGAATGACAAAAGCGTAGGGCATTTTTTGCAGATGAAGCTGGAATCGGAAGGCTTTTCCAGCCTGTATGACGGCACGGGCGAATCCGCGGTGGATCTGGCGGGCCAACGGCAGGTTGATCTGATCATTTTGGATCCGGACGCGCCCATGAAAGGGGGCAGCGAGATCCTGGGGAAAGTGCGGGCGGTCAGCCCGGTGCCGGTGATTTATCTGTCGGAAAACGGCAGCGTCGACGCAAAAGTGGCGGCGCTCGACGCGGGGGCCGACGATTACCTGACGAAACCTTATGCGACCAAAGAGCTGGTGGCGCGCATCCGCGCGGCGCTGCGGCGCCGTGAAGAACCGGCGGTCGTCGTCGATCCGGCCTATACGATCCGGGATCTGTATATTTATCCCGACCGCCACGAAGTGCGCGTCGGCGATGAGTACATTGATCTGACGAAGAAAGAATTTGACCTGATCCTGTTCCTGGCGAAAAACAAAAACCGCGTCCTGACGCGGCAGCAGATCCTGGAAGAAGTCTGGGGCTACGGGTATGTGGGAAATACGAATATTGTCGATGTCTATGTGAGATATCTCCGCAGCAAGATCGACGAAAAAATTGGCCGGAAATATATTCACACCATCCGCGGCATCGGCTACGTGGTGCGGGACTGATATGATACGGCAGGTCATCATCGCGGAAGGAAAGTCCGACATCGCAAGGATACAGCGGGCCGTGGAAGCGGATGTGATCGCCACGGAAGGCTATACGCTCCGTCCGGCGGTGCTGCGCGACATTCTGGCGGCTTATGAAAAAAGGGGCATTATCATCCTGACCGATCCGGACGGGCCGGGAGAACGGATACGGGCCAGACTGGCGGCGCTTTTCCCGAAAGCGCTCCACGCGTTCGTTCCGAAGGATGAAGCAAAGACGGATGATGATGTAGGCATAGAGAACGCGTCGCCTGCATCGATACGGAAAGCGCTGGAGAAAGTACGCCCCTGCCGGCAGGAAGATTCCCGCCTCTTCAGCGCGGCCGATCTTTTTCGGGCCGGGCTGTCGGGCGGTGAAAACTCTTCCGCAAAAAGAGCGGCCGTGGGCGCGCTCCTCGGGATCGGGTGGGGAAACAGCCGTCAGTTTTTGAAAAGACTGAATCATTTCGGCATTACCAGAGAAGAGTGGGAACGCGCGCTCAGCGCCTGCGGGGAGGAATAATATGATTGAAGTCGAACTGGCAGACCGCGGCGCGGTGCAGTATATCGTCCGCCGCTTTAATATACGCATCAAGCATCACCTGGGCCAGAATTTCCTGATCCGCCCGGAAGTGGTCAGGAAGATCGCGGAAGCGGCGGAGATCGGGCCGGGCGTGCCCGTCATGGAGATCGGCCCGGGCATCGGTACGCTGACGCAGGCTCTCGCCCGGACAGGAGCGGACGTGACGGCTTTTGAGATCGACACGTCCCTGGAAAAAGTGCTGGCCCATACGCTGGAGCCGTATCCGAATGTGCGCGTCATTTATGAAGACGTGCTGAAAGCGGATCTGCCGAAGCTGCTGGCGGGAAAGGTCTGGCATGCCGCGGCCAATCTGCCGTACTATATCACGACGCCCATCCTGCTGTACCTGATCCAGTCAGAGCTGCCCATTTCCCTTTTTGTCTTCATGATGCAGAAAGAAGTGGCGGAGCGGATCATGGCGGAGCCGGGAAGCAAAGCCTACGGCGCGCTGACTATCGCCGTGCAGTATTACTGTACCGTGGAGGAAGTCATGGAGATCCCGCCGTCGGCATTCATTCCCCGCCCGGCGGTGACCTCGGCCGTGCTGAAAATGAAGCGGAGGGAACAACCGGCGGTGGCGGTGAAAGATGAGAAGCTCTTTTTCCGTCTCGTGAAGATGGGTTTCGGACAGCGGCGGAAAGTATTTACCAACGCCATGAAGACCGGCGGCATTCCCCCGGCGGCGGGAGAAGAGATCCTGCGGCGGGCGGGCATTGATGGGAAGCGGCGGGGCGAGACGTTTTCGCTGGAAGAATACGGGCGCCTGGCCGACGCCTGGTACGATCTTCTCCGGGAAGAGAAATAACAGAGAGAAGAGCGGCGCGGAGCGCCGCTTTTTATTGCGGGAAAGTTGCAAAATGCGGAGGAACTGACTATAATATTTCTAACGCAGAGAAGGAGAAAATCTCATTTCAGAAATCAAAAGAGAGCAGGCGGCCGGTGCGAGCCTGTATGGAGAGATGAGTTTCCGCTCCGGAGCGGCCGGTGATGAGCCGGACGGCGTATCCGATATCATACAAAGAGCTGGCAGAAATGCAATTTGGGTGGCACCGCGAAGTCTTTCGTCCCTTGGGAGAAAGGCTTTTTTGTTTGCCCGAAGCGGATTTTATAAAAAGGAGACAATTATGCTGGACATCAAATTCATCAGAGAACACACGGACGAAGTCAGGGAAAACCTGAAAAACCGCCACAATCCATTCGACATTGACGAAGTCATCAGGCTGGATGAGGAGAGAAGAAATCTCCTGCAGCAGACGGAACAGCTGAAGAGTCAGCGCAACGCGGAGACGAAGAAGATCGCTCAGGCCAAGAAAAATGGGGAAGATGCTTCCGCGGCGATCGCTGAAATGAAGGAAGTGGGCGAAAAGATCGCCGCCATCGACAAAGAGCTGAAAACCGTGGAAGAGAAGCTCCACGCGCTCCTGCTCCGCATCCCGAACATGACCGACAAGACCGTGCCGATCGGCAAGGACGACAGCGAAAATCCGGAAGTCCGCCGCTGGGGCGAGATCCCGACATTTGATTTCCCCATTAAAGCGCATTATGAGATCGGCGAAGATCTGGGCATTCTCGATTCGGAAAGAGCGGGCAAAGTCTCCGGCGCGCGGTTCTATTTTTACCTCGGCGCGGCGGCCCGTCTGGAACGGGCGGTGTATAACCTGATGCTCGATATGCACACGCAGGAAAATGATTATACGGAAGTCATTCCGCCGTACATCATCAATGGAGCATCCATGACCGGCACGGGGCAGCTGCCGAAATTTGCGGAAGATATGTACAAAGTGGAAGGGGAAGATATGTACATGACCCCGACCGCGGAAGTGCCGCTGACCAATTATTTCGCAGGGGAGATCCTGGACGGCAGAGACCTGCCGGTGCATGTGACGGCCTTTACTCCGTGCTTCCGTAAAGAAGCGGGGTCTGCCGGCAAGGACACGCGCGGCCTGATCCGTCAGCATCAGTTCCACAAGGTGGAAATGGTGAAGTACTGCAAGCCGGAAGACAGCTGGGACGAGCTGGAGAGCCTCACTGCCGAAGCGGAACGGGTGCTCCAGCGCCTGGGCCTGCCGTACCATGTGGTCTGCCTCTGCACGGGCGACATCGGATTCTCTTCCGCGAAGACCTATGACCTGGAAGTCTGGATGCCGGCGCAGAACAAGTACAGAGAAATCTCTTCCTGCTCGAACTGCCTCGATTTCCAGGCGCGCCGCGCGAATATCCGCTTCCGCCGCAATCCGGGGGACAAGCCGGAATTCGTGCATACCCTGAACGGTTCCGGCCTCGCTGTGGGAAGAACTGTCGCGGCGATCCTGGAAAATTACCAGCAGGCCGACGGCTCTGTGGTGATCCCGGAAGCGCTCCGTCCGTACATGGGCGGTCAGGAAGTCATCACGAAGAGAGAAGGCTTCCCGAGCTCGAAAAAAGACTGACCGCCGTTTCCGCCCGTTGACAGACGCCCGGGCGGGTGATATACTTATCCCAATTTAAGAGAGAAACAACTTGTAAATTCAATGAGCGGGAAGAGTAGTCTGACGAGACGCATCAAAGAGAGCCGGCGGCGGTGAGAGTCCGGCATGATATCGTCTGATGAATGGGCCCGGGAGAAGCAGCCCGATCCGGAGCGGGGTAGGCGCTGACGGAGTCTTTCGCCGTTAGAAAGAAAGTCTATGCTATCATGCATACAGAGCCGGACTGTTTCAGTCAATCAGGGTGGCACCGCGGAATATGAGCCTTTCGTCCCTTGCACAGATGTGCAGAGGATGAAAGGCTTTTTTGTTATTCTCCGCCGCGGGCGGAAAAGATTCGTTTCAGAGAGGTGAAAGAAATGGAGCAGGTCAAAGACGTGTCGCAGCTTGTATTTACCAAAGCGAGAGGGGGCCGTTTCCGCTGGCTCACCGTAGCGACGCTGATGCTTGCCATCGGGATGATCCTTCATCTTGTTTCTCCGTCCATCGCGGGATTCACGCCGAACTGGATGATCGCGACCTACTGCGTGGCGATCCTGCTGACGAAGCCTACCTTCCGCCAGTGCCTCGGCATCTGCATGGTGGCGGCGCTTATGGAAGTCTTCACGAGCAAGTCCGCATTCCCATACGGCGATTTTGCCAGTGAATTTGCCGGCGCTTACGTGGCGGGCTTCTTCGCCCACAAGGTGCCGCCGATCCACATCGGCCGCTTTTCCGTGCGGCCCATGCTCTGCGGATTCGTGACGACCATGGTGTCCGGCACGATCTTTGTGACGATCCTGAAACTGGTCATGGATATACCCATGAGCGTATTCCTTTACGGGATCATGCCGGCGGTCCTTCTTGTGGCGGTGGGGAACGCGGTGATCACGCCATTCCTGTACTTCCCGGCGCTGCGGCTCTTTGAATCCATGCACTACATGTCGGAGAGCGAGGAAGCGGACAGCGACCACAGCTGGCTTGTGCTGAAGCAGGAAAAACCGGGCCTTGTCAGCGTGGAGCATCTGACCTATACCTATCCGTTTTCGGAGAAGCCCGCTCTGACCGATGTGTCGCTCCAGATCCGGGAAAAAGATTTCGTCGTGCTCACCGGGCCGAACGGAGCGGGGAAAACGACGCTCCTCATGGCGATGATCGGCGCGGTTCCGCATTATTACGGCGGCGTCATGCGCGGCATGGTCTACACGGACGGGCGGGCGACGACGCAGACGAATATCTCCGATCTCGCGTCGAGCATCGGCGTTATCCTCGCGGACTACGGTGCACAGATCGTCACGATGACGGTGGGAGAAGAAATGGCGTTCACTCTGGAAAACCACGGCTTCCCGCCGGATGAGATCGTTCGCCGGTCAAAAGAAGCGCTGGCAAAAGTACACCTGGACGGGCTGGAGGACAGAAAAGTATCCATGCTCTCCGGCGGACAGCGGCAGCGCCTGGCCATCGCGGCGGTTCTCGCGGAGGAGCCGAAGATCCTCGTTTTCGATGAACCCACATCCGCTCTCGATCCGGAAGGCATCCAGGAATTTTACCGGCTGGTAGGCAGTCTGAACCGGGAATACGGGCTGACCGTGGTGGTGGCGGAACATCATCTGGAAGCGGTCCTTCCGTACGCGAAACGCTTCGTCCTGCTCGACGGCGGGCAGATCGTCAGCGAAGGCACGCCGGAAGAGGTCATGAGATGCATGTATAAAAATCACATTTACGAAGAAGCGGTGCCCGACCTTTTCCGGGCGCAGCTCGATCTGGAAGAAACGGGAGAGACCTTCCCCTGCTCCTTCCTCAGTATGGAGGCGGCCGCCGCTTCGGTCAGAAAGAATCTCGGAAAGGAGGCGGAGTGATATGCTGGAATTGAAAAACGTATCCTTCCATTACGGCAAGGACGGGCCGGAGATTCTCCGGAATATCAATCTGTCCTTTGGGAAAGGCGAATTTATCGCTGTCACCGGGAGGAACGGCAGCGGAAAGACGACGATCACCCGCCTGCTGACAGGGCTGGAAAAGCCGACAGAAGGCAGCGTCGTTTATGACGGGGCCGATGTGACGGGGGAAGGCGCGGCGGAACGGAGCCGCTTCATCGGCTATGTGTTCCAGCAGCCGGACCGGCAGATGTTCATGCCCACCGTCCGGGAAGAAGTGGGATTCGGACCGTACCAGCAGGGGAAACGCGGGCAGGAACTCATAGAGACGGAAGACCGGGCCATGGAGCAGGCTGATGTGCTGAAATTTGCTGATGATTATCCGAGGACGCTCTCCCGGGGGGATCAGCAGCGCATCGCCATCGCTTCGGCGCTTGCCATGAATACGGAGTACATCGTGCTCGACGAGCCGACGAGCGGTCAGGACGGGCGGGAAAAGAAACGCCTCTGCGCGCTCATGCGGCGGATGAAAGAGGCGGGGATCACGGTGATCCTCGTGACGCACGATATGGATATCGTCGCGGGAGAATGCACGCGGGCTGTCGTCATCGCCGACCATGAAGTAGCCTTTGACGGCGTGCCGGAAGAACTCTTCGGCAGGGAGAAGAGGCCGGAAGAATGGGGGCTGGCGCTTCCCGCTTCGGTCCGTCTCGGAAGGGAACTTCCCGGCGGGCCGTACTGCAAAGATATGGCTGCCTTTTGCGATATGTACAGGAAAGCGAGGGAAGGGAAATGAAAGGATTGGTGCCGATCACCAAAATTCTGCTGACCGCGGGGACAGCCGTATGGGCGCTCGTGCTGCAGCAGCCGGAAAATCTGGCCATTCTTCTCGCGGCGGAAGCGGGCATTCTTCTCCTGGCGGGACAGCTTCCGAAAAATCTGAAAGCCGTCGTCATGCTGGGCGTTTTTGCCGCGGCGCTGGGTCTGATCGAATATATCGGCGGCGGTACGGAAAAAGAGTGCCTCACGGCGGCGCTCCGCATGATGGATATGACTGTCATATTTATTTACCTTCTCGGGACGACGCGCCTGCAGGATCTCACCGCTTCCATGGTGCAGCAGATGAAGATCCCCTATGAATACGCCTTCATGTTTACCGCGGGGCTCCGCTTTGTGCCGGACTTCATTGAAGAGAACCGGGCCGTCGCGGAAGCGCAGGCCTGCCGGGGACTTTCCATGGAGGGAAATTTCCTGAGAAAAGTCCACCGCTACATGTCCATCGTGCGGCCGCTCATGCTGCGGTCCCTCGGCCGGAGCGAGACCATGGCGCTCTCTCTGGAACTGCGCGGATTCGGCGGCGAAAAAAGGACGTTCATGGACAGCGTGGCGCCGAAGACGGCGGACTACCTTTTCATGGCGGTCATCGCCGCGGTGACGGCAGGCGTGATCGCCGGGCGCATTCTGCTGGGACTGTAAAAAGAAAGTAGCTCTTTCTGAGAGAAGGGCTGCTTTTTTTGTGCTTTTCAGCGGGAGGCGCATTCGATATAATAATAAGCGTATTGCCGATTTTATGAAGGAGACACTATGAGCGAAAGAGAAGGAATAGAAAATCTGACACTTTTGGGAAACCAGAATACAAAATATCGTTTTGATTACGATCCGAGCGTGCTGGAAGCCGTAGCGAACGCTCATCCCGACAGAGATTATTTCGTGAAATTCAACTGCCCCGAATTTACGAGCCTCTGTCCGAAAACAGGCCAGCCCGATTTCGCGGCGATCTATATTTCGTATATTCCCGATAAAGTGATCGTGGAGAGCAAATCGCTGAAGCTCTACCTTTTCAGCTTCCGCAATCACGGGGCGTTTCACGAAGACTGCGTAAATATGATCATGGACGACCTGATTCGCCTGCTCGATCCGCGGTACATCGAAGTATGGGGCCGGTTCCTGCCGCGGGGAGGGCTCTCCATCGATCCGTACTGCAATTACGGGCGGCCCGGCACGGAGTGGAAAGATATGGCGAGGTACCGCCTGCTGCGGCATGACATGAATCCGGACACGGTGGACAATAGATAAAGGAAGGAAAGCAATGACGGAGACACTGGAAAAAATTTACGGCGAAGCGATGGAATCTCTGAAACCGGTATTCCGGGAAATGGAGGAGATCTCTTTATACAATACGGAGAAAGTGCTGAAAGCGTTTCGGAAACATCAGCTGTCGGCCTTTCATTTTGCCCCGTCCAACGGATACGGCTACGGCGACCCGGGAAGGGAAAAACTGGAAGAGATCTGGAGCGACGTATTCGGCGCGGAAGCGGCGCTGGTACGTCCGCAGTTCGTATCCGGCACGCACGCGCTGGCGACGGTGCTGCTGGCCCTGCTGGATCCGGGAGATACGCTTCTCTCCGCCGCGGGCGCACCTTACGATACGATGCAGAGCGTCATCGGCATCACGGGAAACGCGCCGCACAGCCTGAAAGCCAGGGGCGTCCGCTACAGGGAAGCGCCGCTCCGCGGGGATACGTACGACCTGGAAGCCATCCGGGACGCCGTGGATGAAAAGACAAAGATGGTTCTCATCCAGCGCTCCCGCGGCTACATGGACAGAAAAGCGCTCTTCCCGGAAGATATCCGAAAGATCATCGCGGCGGTGAAAGAAAAAAATCCGGCAGCGATCTGCTTTGTCGATAACTGCTACGGCGAATTTACCTGCCGGGAAGAACCGATCGAACTCGGCGCGGACATCACCGCCGGCTCGCTCATCAAAAATGCCGGCGGCGGCATGGCGCCCACCGGCGGATATATCTGCGGCCGCGCGGATCTGGTCGATCTCTGCGCGCAGGAACTGACGGCGCCCGGGCTCGGCGGGGAAATGGGCTCCTACGCGGCGAGCTACCGGCCCTTTTTTCAGGGACTCTTCCTCGCGCCGCACATGACCCGGCAGGCTATGATGGGGGCGGAATTTGCGGCTGCCGTATTTACGAAATTGGGATTCCGTGTATCCCCGGAGCCGGGCCATCTCAGAAGCGATCTCATCACGGCGATCGACCTGGATTCGGAGAAAAATATGTGCCTCTTCGCGGAAGCCGTGCAGAGCTGGTCGCCTGTCGATTCCAACGCGAAGCCGATCCCCGGACCGATGCCGGGATATGAAGACCCCATCATCATGGCGGCGGGCACCTTTGTGCAGGGTTCGACCATCGAGATCTCCGCCGACGGCCCCGTGCGTCCGCCCTATACCATGTACCTTCAGGGGAGCCTGACCTTTGAGCACGCCGTCCTTGCCGTCATGGGCGCCGCGGAAAAAATCCTGGAAGAAAGAAAAGTCTGATCATTTTTCTTGAAAACTGCGGATGGCCGTGCTATAATTAAAAAATGAATAAGGGGCTATAGCTCAGTTGGTTAGAGCGCTTCGCTCACATCGAAGAGGTCCTGTGTTCGAGCCACAGTAGTCCCACCATGACAATTAAACTCCGTCTTTATCGGTGTTTTCAGACTTTCAGATAATGGCGGTGTTTACAATTGGAGGACGTTCTACGGAATGTCCTTTTTTCATTGCCTATAGTGCGGATTTTCTGCGGGCCTTAATCCGGAATGTTTTTCATAAAAATAAGGCTTCATCACAGATCTGATGAAGCCCTGAGACGTTACTATTTCATTAATGAAACAAATACCACAAAAATGGCTTATTGGTATAGATAGCAATCCCGAATGATACAAAGATGAAAATGGGGGACCCAATGCAAAGGATAAACATGATAACACCACAAACATGGTACCAGAATTTTTCTTGTGGGGTTAGAGTTTGTAAATATTTTTCTTCCCATTCAGTATCTATGATATGAGTCATGGGGTCTTCTTCTTTCTTTCTTCGCATGATAATCACTCTTCTTTACGAATCCAATTTATAACCGTTTGAATGTCCTTGAAAACATCTTCTTTATCTATTGTTATTTTACCATATCTTCTATTGTTTATCATCTTCAATATTGCCCCGTCTTTATTCAGAATAGAGGACAGACGGATAGAAAGCTATTCGCTATGCGGGTGCCCTCCTTTTTGTATATAACAATTTTGCCGCTTTTGCGCAGAAAAATCCCTGCCCGGATTTCCGAGGCAGGGATTTTTTATTTTGTCAGTTCCTGATCTTTTTTGAATGTGGAAGCCTGGCGGGTGCCGGGGAACCACTGGATGCCAAGAGGGAGGCGGAACAGTTTTTCAAAGACGCGGATCGAAGGCTCGATGGCGTGGGCCTGGACATCGAAGCTGTCCTGATTGGTATAGACGCGGAGTTCCGCCGTTTTCGGCGACGCCTGGCAGACGAGGCGGGTGATGCACTGCTCTTTGGTTTCATCCAGCCCTTCCGCGATGCAGAGGAAAAGCGACATGATCTTGACCTTCTGCAGGTCTTCTTCTGAGAGAAGGGTCACATGAAGATTGGATTTCAGCAGCTTGCCGGAGTAGCCGTGATGGAAGGCCGCGATCAAAGAGCAGATGAGCTGTTCCTTGTGGGTCAGGCCGAAGAGATGGGCGTTGGCGATCATGTAGGCGCTGTGGCGGGCGTGGCTGTAGTAGTTGATAAGGCTGCCCACGTCGTGCAGGAGACCTGCGGCAATGAGGAGGAGCCGATCCCGTTCGGTGAGGCCGTGGAGGGCCTGCCAGTGATCAAAAAGATAGACCGCCATGGAGGTGACGTAGCGGGAATGAGACAGGTCGTCGAGGGGAAGGGTCTTCCGGTAATTGCGGACAGAAGCGAGAAGCATGTGGCGCTCCCAGTCTTTATTTTTTCCGTAGATCGGGTCGTAGTAATGGAAAAAGAGACCTTCCCGGATGCCGCAGCCGGAAATGGTAAGGTTTTCCGCCTTTGTGAAGCGCACGAGCTCTGCCACGACGAGCGCGCCCGCGATGATGATGTCTGCCCGCTCGGAGGAGAGGCCGGAGATGCGTTTCCTTTCGGCGAGGTTTTTCCCGCAGATCTCATCGACGAGAGGGAAAAGGCTCTTGGCGGGAAATTGGTAATTGTGCAGCTTCGGCAGGGGATACTGGATACGGCGCTGGTGGACTTTCGCCAGGTTGCGCACGGTGCCGCCGATGCCGATCACGGGAATGGGCTTCTTGGGGAGCCACGGGATCTCCCGGAGCCGGCTCCGGATATATTCCTGCATTTCTGCTTTTTTCTCCGGCGTGACGGTCTCACTGGAGCCGAACCGCTCGGTGAGCGTGACGGCGCCCATGGGGATGCTTACGGAGTGAAGGCGCTGCTTGCCGCGGATGAGGGAGATCTCCACGCTGGCGCCGCCCAGATCGAAGAGGAGAAAGTCGCTCTGGTCGATCGTGTGAATGACGCCGGAAAATCCGAGGCGCGCTTCTTCGCGGCCGCTGATAATCGTCATGGGGATGCCCGTCAGCGTGCGGACCCGCTTCAGGAAGGATGCGCCGTTTCTGGCGGAGCGGACAGCCGCGGTGGCGACGGCGAGGATCTTCGTCACGTGAAGGACTTTGGCCGCGTGGGCGTAGACTTTCAGGCACGACAGCGCCCGCTGCTGCGCCGCCTCCGTGAGCATGAGACCGTCTCTCGTCATGCCTTCAGAGAGACGAATGGATTTCTTTTCCTGATAGATCAGCTTGTATGCGCCGGTTCCCGCGACCTGCATGATAACAAAGCGGATGGAATTGGAACCGAGATCAATAATGGCGATGCGTTCCATGGCATTCTCTTTTCTGTGGGAAATGGAAACCCGGCGGGCTTCCGGAATCTGAACGGTGATTTTGCAAAAGTTTCTATTTTATTTTACATCATCCGTGGGGAAACGGCGGAGCTTTTGGGAAGATTTTCCGATGAAAGGGATGAGAATCAGAAATAAGCGGAAGGAAGAAGCGCGCTGGTAAATTACGGCTTTTTACAGAATATTGATAAGTTATATAAATAAGATATACAAAGAGAAATACAAGTTATAGTATAATAAAATTAAGGAGATTTTGAGAGTGGGCAAATCATCCGTGCCGGCTCTTCTGTAACGGGAACGGCGGCTGCCGTACCTGGATACTGGCGGGAGGAATTATGGAAAAGAAGAAACCGCTGATTTATGGGGTTATTCACATCGGCTCGTCTACACTGTCCATGCGGATCGTGGAATATCGGGAGATCGATGATATCAAGGTGATCGAGGAAGTGAAGAAAGGCATCACTTTCGGCGAAGAAGTTTTCATGAATAAGAGATTATCTTTCGCGTCGATCCGCCGTTTGTGCAGCATGCTGAACGGGCTGAAGCAGCTGCTTCAGGATTATCGGGTGGAGGAGTACCACGTATACGCGACGGCGCTGTTCCGTGAGGCGAAGAACCGCCGGTCGATCCTCGATCTGGTGCGGGCCAATACGGGATTTGAGGTCTATGTGGTGGATATGCCGCAGGAGATCTATTTCAAGCATTTCGCGCTGCAGCATCGGATCCGCTCCGTGAACCGCAGTCTGAGTTACGCGCTGGGGGTCAATTTCCTCTTTGTGGATGTGACCTCCGGATGCGTCGGTCTTACGGTATGGGAGCAGGGCAAGCTCCGGTATCAGCAGAATGTCCACGTGGGGACGCTGCGGCTGCTGGAAAGTTTCCGGCTGAATCAGCGGGAATCACAGGATTTCCCGGAAGCCATGGCGGAATATATCCATTCCTTTATGGCGCCGCTGTGGAAGGCGATCAGCATGTATCATCCGCGGTGCCTCGTGCTTTCCGGACGGGAGGCTCGGATCATGGCCGATCTGATGGGGCTGGATATGGATCATCAAGACATGCTCAATCTGGAGCCGGATGCGTTTTACCGGCTTCATGAAGAGGTGGGGAGCCTTCCGCCGTCCATCGTGGCGCAGAAATATCAGATCAGTGAGCAGTGGGCTCCGGCGGTCATTCCGGCGATCCATATGTATAAGGAGATCCTGGATAATGTGCCCGTGGAGCGCGTCGTCATGATGGGCACCACGTTCATTGAAGCGCTGTCCATGTTCTGGGGCGCCATGAAGACGCGCGACCCGGAGCTGGCTTATATGCGGGGGCAGAATATTGAGCTGACCCGCTCCATCGCGGACCGGTATTATTATGAGCCGGAGCACGCGGAGGCCATGGAGCGGTATGCGCACACGCTGATTGAGGCGTTTAAGCAGTCGAACCGGCTGGGCGAACGGGACGAGTTTCTGCTGCGCATGGCGATCATTCTCTGCCAGGTGGGCAAGTATCTGAACCTCCTCGGCCGGAGCCAGCAGGCGTGCCGCATCGTCAAGGGCATTGATATTTTCGGCATTTCCGAAAAGGAAAAAGATATCGTGGCGTGCATTGTATTTTATGATCACAGCAAATTCCCGAGCGACGATGACGAACCCTTCCGGGTCCTGGACGAGCACGGGAAGATGGTGGCGCTGAAATTGGTGGCGATCTTCCGCATCGTGCGGGCTATGGATATTTCCCGGAAGCAGAAGCTGCAGGACGTGACGGTGCGGCTCCGGGACGACCGCCTTGTCATCCAGTACGACAGCACTGAAAATACGGCCCTTGAGTCGTGGATGTTCGAAAAAGAAAAAGATTTGTTCAGAAACGTATTCGGCATGGATGCGGAATTGGTGCGGAGGTAAAAAATGAATTTTAAAGATCATCAGTACTATCTGAACCGGGAACTGTCCTGGCTGGCTTTTAATGAGCGCGTACTGGAAGAAGCGGTCGATCCGAACAATCCCCTGCTGGAAAAATTGAAGTTTCTGGCAATCACATCTTCAAATCTGGATGAGTTTTTCATGATCCGCGTGGCAGGCCTGAAACATCAGCAGGAGAACGGCATCGAGCGTCGGGATATTGCGAATATGACGCCGGCGGAGCAGCTGCGGCACATCTCCGAACGCTGCCAGGCGCTCGTGGCGCGGCAGTACGGGTATCTGAAGCAGATCCTGGCGGAGCTGGAAAAAGAGAAGCTTTATTTTATTCGCCCGGAGCAGGCATCGGCGGCGCAGATGCGCTGGCTCAAGGAATATTTCCGCCGGGAGGTCTTCCCTGTAGTGACGCCCATGGCGGTGAATCCGTCCCATCCTTTCCCGTTCCTCGCATCGAAGAGCCTGAATCTGGCGCTGCTTCTGGAAAAGAATGAGAAAGCCGATGATCTCGATGACGACGATATCGATGTGAAGACCGCCATCGTGCCGGTGCCGTCCGTCCTGCCGAGAATCGTCGCGCTGCCGGAAGAGCCGGAGGAACCGGGGAAGAAATCCTTTGTTCTGCTGGAAGATGTGATCCGCTATTTCGGGCAGCAGCTCTTCGTGGGATACGACATTCTGGAAGCGCGGGTGTTCCGTCTCACCCGCGACGCGGATCTGGATATTGATGAAGAAGATATTAAAGACCTTGTAGTGGAAGTGGAGCGCCAGCTCCGGAAGCGCCAGAAAGGCGAGGCGGTCCGTCTGGAATTTGAAGCAGGGACGAGCCGTTTCATGCAGCGCTTCATGGTGCAGTCGACCAATCTGGAGAAGGGCGACCTTTATGAGATCGACGGGCCGATTGACCTGACGATGTATTTCGGCTTCTGCGGGATCAAGGGATATGACCGGCTCCGCTATCCCGAAGCGCATCCCCGCCGCCCATGGAGTTCCATCCAGATGGGAGACGGAAATATCTTCGACATGATTCGGCAGAAGGATATGCTCATCCATCTTCCTTATGAATCGTTCAATGATTCGGTCGTCAAATTCGTTTCTGCTGCCGCGGAGGACAAGGACGTGCTCGCCATCAAGCAGACCCTTTACCGGGTCAGCTCGGACAGCCCGATCATCCGGGCGCTTGAAAAAGCGGCGCAGAATGGCAAGCAGGTCACCGTCCTCATGGAAGTCAAGGCCCGCTTCGATGAAGCGAACAACATCCTCATGGCCCGCCGTTTGGAAAAAGCGGGAGCGCACGTTATTTACGGACTGGTCAAACTGAAAACGCATTCCAAGTGCACCCTCGTCATCCGCCGGGAAAAGGACGGTATCCGCCGTTATGTCCACGTGGCGACGGGCAATTATAATGCGTCCACGGCTAAGCTCTATACGGATCTCGGCCTCCTGACATGCAGCGATACATTCGGCATGGACGCTTCAGCATTTTTCAATCTTTTGTCGGGCTATTCCGATCCGCCGATGTGGAATTCTTTCCTGGTAGCGCCGCTGAATCTGAGAGAGCGGTGCGTGAAATTTATCGACAGGGAGATCCAGTTCGCCAAAGAAGGCGAACCGGCGCACATGATCATCAAAATGAATTCGCTCCTCGACAAGGAAATGATCGCGAAGCTTTACGAGGCGTCGGCAGCAGGCGTAAAAATTGAGCTGATTGTCCGCGGCATCTGCGTGCTGATCCCGGGCATCCCGGGCCTGAGCGATCATATCACCGTGCGCAGCCTGGTGGGACGTTTTCTGGAACACAGCCGCGTATTCTGGTTCGCCAATGGCGGCCGTGAAGAGTTGTACATCGGAAGCGCTGACTGGATGCCGCGCAATCTGAATGACCGTGTGGAACTCATGGTGCCGGTGGAAGAGCCGGAGCTCATGGCGCGGCTGAAAAAGATGCTGGATATCGAACTGGCGGATAACCAGAAAGCCCATGTCATGCAGCCTGACGGCACCTGGACAAAGACGATCGCGCCGGATCATAAGATCTGCGCGCAGGATATTTTTCAGAAGACCGCTGAGGAGAGGGATTCCGGCGAGAAGATGACATTGAAGCAGAAAATGGAACCGTATATCCCGGAGAATAAATAATAAACCCAAAGCCCGGATCGAAGCCGGGCTTTTTTCGTGTCCATTAGCAGTGGACATGGATTTCAGCAGGACCGGGGGCGGAAAAAGACAGGGAAAGGATGCGGACTAAAAACCGAAACTGATGAGGTGGGGAAAATATGGAAAAAACAGTGGATTTTTTATGATGGGAAGATGGATTCCGACAAAATTTTTGAGGAAAGTGGGGCAGTACAGTAACAGAAATTTTTGACGAATAGATTCAAAAAATCGTTTTACTTTAACTTTTTATGGGGAAAAAAGGGGACATCTAGAGAAATGGAGACTTTTTATGAAAAGTCTCTTCTCAATAGACAACCTGCGGGCGCAGATGAAGACTTTCCCGCTGCTTTGGGAAATTTCCGAACCTCTAAGGAATTTCATTTTTAGGAAATTCTCTTTGTAAAAGACATAGTTGACATTAAAAGAGAACAGAAAAATCAGTATTTATCGAATGTTTTTGCGAATAAGGACAGGATTTAGAAGAAAGTATTTTCTCTTAAATCAATGATCTATCCGTGGAAGAACATCGATAAATACTGGAAATTTCAGATAAAAATCATATTGTAAACGTATAGAAATTTGACAAAAAGTCTCTCTATGGTAGAATCATCGCCGTAGGAGGGATGGACGTGTACAAAAGAATGATGCTCACGATGAAGACCATATTTTCCACGGCGTTGATCGGGGCGCTGGCGGCAGGGACCGCCCTCCCGTTGTACGCTTCTGACATGAACGGGAAAAATGTGACCGTTTATGACGGCGGCGGCAAACAGGTCATCCGCACGCAGGCGGACAGTTTTAAAAAAATGTTCAGTGAATCCCGTATTCGGCTGGGACAGCATGATACGTACTGGGCCAGCACGGATAAGCCGGAAGAAAATGCGGTCGTTTATATTGAGCGTGCCGTTCCGGTCCTGATCCAGGACGGGAAGACGACAAAAAAGATCTTTACCTCGCAGCAGACGATACAGGGAGCGGTGAATGATGCCGGCATCGACTGGAAATCCAAGATGCCGCTGGAGCCGGAGCTGGCGCATGTCAAAGCGGACATGACGATCCATGTTGTTCCGTATGTAAAGCAGGTCACAGAAAGAACAGAAGCCATTCCCGTCAATTATGCGAAATGGTATGATGACCGTCTGGCTCCCGGCGCGGAGGAGATCATTGATCCCGGGCGGCCTGGGCAGCGGTCTGTCACTGTGGAAGAATATATTGCGGACGGCAAGGTGATTCATACGGAAGTGATCAAATCAGAGATCCTGGACAGGGGCACAGACGGCGCGGCCCGGGTCGGCACGCAGAGCGGAACCGTGGGGAAGGTTTTCCGGATGACCGCGACTGCCTATCATCCGACGGACGGCGACGGCCGGGGCATTACGGCAACGGGAACGAAGGCCGGATACGGAACGGTCGCCGTGGATCCCCGCGTAATTCCTCTCGGTTCGGCGGTCTATGTGCCCGGATACGGGAGCGCGGTGGCCGCGGATACGGGGGGCGCCATCATCGGGCATCGCATCGATCTCTGCATGGAGACATTTGCGGAATGTTTTGATTTCGGCGTGCAGCCGGTCGAAGTTTACGTTTCCTATTAAAAGGGGAAGCGCCGGAATGGGCGCTTTCTTTTTTTGTGGGGAAATTTCCTATGATATAATGAGACGTCAGGAGGCTGAATATGAATACGATCTTAATGGCGGCAGCCGTGACGGTACTGGATCAGGCTGTAAAATGGTTCGTGCAGAATCATATGGAGCTGGGGGAGAGCATTCCGCTGATTCCCGGCATATTCCATCTCACATACATCATCAATCACGGCGCGGCGTTCGGCATATTGAAATATCAATATTTATTTTTCCTCGGGATCGTGGCGGTCCTTTTCGCGGCATACGCGTGGATGCGGAAGCGGATTCCGCAGAAGCCGGTCTATTTCCCGCTGGCGGTGGGGCTTCTTCTCGGCGGCGCGCTGGGAAATGCCATCGACCGGGGCCGAATGCAGGGTGTCGTGGACTTCTTTGATTTCCGGGTATGGCCGATCTTCAATATCGCGGATATCGCTATCTGCGTGGGGACGGCGCTGATCCTTTTTTATTTCTGGAGGCACAGCGAGTCATGAAGACATATCACTTTACGGCAGATGAGAAATGGGCAGGGGAACGGATTGACAAGTTCCTGACAGAAGCAGCCGGCATGAACCGTTCGGAAGTACAGAAATGGCTGAAGCAGGGGACGGTGATCCTCAGTTCCGGGAAAACGGCGAAGCCGAATTACCGCCTCGCCGCGGGAGATGTCGTCGAGTTTTCCTTCGAGGAGCCGAAGGCCATCGAACTGATCCCGCAGGATATCCCGCTGGATATCCTTTTCGAGGATGAATCCATGATCGTGATCAATAAAGCGCGGGGCATGGTGATTCATCCGGCTCCGGGAAATCCCGACGGAACTCTCGTCAATGCGCTGCTGCATCATGTGGGACCTTCTCTCTTTGAGGCGGGAGACCCGGCCCGTCCGGGCATCGTGCACCGCCTGGACAAAGATACGTCCGGCGTGATGGTGGCGGCCAAAACGGCGGAGGCGTACCGCGCGCTTCAGGAAGAGATCGGCTCTCACCGGGCGCAGAGAGAATACGTGGCCCTCGTCCACGGGAAAATGGCCGGTGATCACGGCATTATCCGGCTGCCTCTCGGTCGGAGCGTGAAAGACCGGATGAAGTGGGATGTGGAACCGAAAACGGGGAAACCGGCGGTCACGCATTTCCGCGTGCTGGAATACCTGCCTCATTATTCTCTGGTGGAGTGCAGGCTGGAGACGGGAAGGACCCATCAGATCCGCGTTCATATGTCCCATATCGGGCATCCGGTGGTCAATGATCCGCTGTACGGGTATAAAAAAGACCATTTCCCGATCAGCGGCCAGGCGCTCCATTCCCATACGCTGACGCTGTACCATCCGGTGACGGGAAAAGAAATGCATTTTGAAGCGCCGATCCCGGAAGATTTCGCGAACTGCGTCGAATTGGCGAGGAGGGCGGATACATTATGAATGAAAGAAAGATCAATGTGCCTGGATTTCGTATCGGGACGGCGGAAGACAAGCAGGGACTGACAGGAGTGACGGTGATCCTCGCGCCGGAAGGCGGAGCGGCGGCGGGGGTGGATGTTCGCGGCTGCGCGCCGGGAACGAGGGAGACCGATCTGCTCCGCCCGGAAAAGACTGTAGATAAGATCCATGCGGTCGTGCTGTCCGGCGGCTCGGCATTCGGTCTGGAAGCTTCGTGCGGCGTCTTGCGGTATCTTGGCGAGAAAGGCGTCGGATTTTCCGTGGTGCCGGTGACGGTGCCCATCGTATGCGGCGCTGTTCTCTTCGATCTGATGATCGGAGACAGCGGCGCTTTCCCGGACAGGGAGATGGGACGGCTGGCCGCAGAGCGCGCGGGAATATCTTTCTCCGTGGGATGCACAGGCGCGGGAACGGGCGCGACGGTAGGCAAGCTGCTCGGGGCGGAACGCTGTATGAAGAGCGGTGCCGGTTATGCGGAGCTCCATGTGGATAGACTGTATGTGGGAGCCTATATCGCGGTCAATGCGTGCGGCGAAGTGTATGAAAATGACCGGGTCCTGGCGGGAATCCTTTCGGAAGACCGGAAAGGGACCGTCTCGTCCTGGGACCTGATGCTGCAGGGCGTGGAACGGGATCTCCGAGGCGCCAATACGACGATCGGCTGCATCGTGACGAATGCGAAACTGACGAAAGCTCAGTGCACCGCAGCGGCGGGCATGGCGCACGACGGACTGGCCCGCTCCATCCGGCCTGTCCATACGACCATGGACGGGGATACGCTCTTTGTCATGGCGTCGGGCGAGGTCCCTGCGGCGGTCGATACAGTGGCTTGTATGGCGGAAGAAGCAGTGCGCCGGGCTGTGCTCGACGCCGTGCGGTCTGCGGAGAGTATGGGCGGCGCGCCATCCTGGCGTGATCTGTTTCCGGAAGAAGCGGGAGCGCTTTGACAAGTTTCGGCGGATTTTGTAAAATAAGCATCACAGACGGGGACGTACCGGTTTCGACAGGAGTTCCTGTATCATAAGAAGCGAGCTGGGATTCCATCAACCCCATAAAACGGTGGGAAAAAATAAACGCAAAACGTGATTTTGCTTTAGCAGCTTGATCTGCTAATGTCTCTCTGAAGCTTTCCTGCGGCTTCGGACAGGCACCAATCAGCAGGATACCAAGGAGCGATGTCCGGTAACTCTGCGGGAACCTCACCGGAATGGGCGGAGGTAGTTTGTTCCTGTGCGGTACTTCGCCGACATTCTCAATCAGGAACTGCGCTCGGAGATGCTTATGGGGCAGGCTTTTTGGACAGGGGTTCGACTCCCCTCGTCTCCACCAGAGAAGACATCCGAATTTCTGTAGAGCATACAGAGATTCGGATTTTTTTGCGTGTTTGACATCAGCGGGCAAACGGTTTTGCTGTGCAGAAAAAAGCGCAGCGGATATTCTTGATTAAAACGAATAAAGGGATAGGATGGAGGGAAAAGGATGTTTTTCCGAAAGAAGGCGGGCATCATGAATAATCTGAAGTATTACCGGCAAAGAGCAAAAATGAGCCAGGCGCAGCTTTCTAAAAGGTCGGGCGTTGCAAGGTCTACCATAGAGGAGATTGAAAATCTCCGGGTCATGCGGCCGAGGGAGCATACCATGGAGCGGCTGTCCAAAGCGCTCGGCCGTTCATTGAGTGAGATCTTTTATCCGATTGTCATTTACAACGTGCCTGTTCCCGGATTCAATGAGCCATTTAGGAAAGTAAAGAGAAGATCCGCTAAAAATGAGAAAGGATGAAATGATAATTTGGTATATTGACATATTTAGATATATCGTATAAGATAAGGACAGAAAGAGCTTTTATATCCGATAGAGAAAGGAGAATCCATTATGGAAATCAAGAGAATCGCAGGGGAAGAAGCGTTTGAAAGCGCGGTAGCAGCAGGCAGCGCTGTTGTGGCGTTCGGCGCACCGTGGTGCGGATACTGCCGCCGTCTGGAACCGGTGCTGGCAAAAGCGGCTGCGGAAGAAGAGACCCTTCCGTTTTACGGCATCAATATTGATGAAGACAAGGATTTAGCTGCCCGTTTTGAAATTGATACGGTACCGACTGTCATCTACTTCAAAGACGGCGTGCCGAAAGATCAGTTCGTCGGATTTATCAGCTACAGCGACGTGAAAGCGTTCCTGGCGGCCAATGCGTAAGGGCTGGATGCAGAGCTCCCGAGAGGGGGCTCTTTTTCTATGTATTTCTTATGGAGCATGATAAAATAGGCGGAAGAGGACGGGGAGGTGAGCCGTGTGGCTGATGTGAAGAGTGCGTCTGATCTGTATCGGATGGGATGCAATTATTATGCGATTCGCAATTATAGGAAAGCGCAGGAATATCTGATTCATGCGGTGATCCGCGGAAGCAGCCAGGCGGCGCGCAGATTATATCAGCTGGGCTGTCTGCTCCTGCAAAGGCAGGCCGGAGACGATCTGCACTGCGCGGAAGTCTGCTTTCAGACGCTGGCCGATCGGGGAGACGCGGAGAGCTGTCTTCAGCTCGGCCTGATGTGCAAGCACGGCCGCGGCCGGCGCAAAGACCTGCCGGCGGCATTCGGATATTTTGATGAAGCGTGGCAGCTGGGAAATCCCCGAGGCGCTTATGAAGCGGGCATGCTGATCCTGCCGGAGGCGTGGCGTGATCCTGAGGCAAAAGCGGCGGCTGTGGAATGGTTCAAAGTCGCAGCGGAAGAAGGGATCACGGAATCGTATCGGCAGCTGGGATTTCTCTTTCTCGACCATACGCCGGAACATGATCGTGAGGCACTTCAATGGTTTCTGCGGGGCGCGGAAACGGGAGATACGGATGCCATGGTGTATGCGTCGGATCTCTGCTTCAATGGCGCGGGAAGCGCACGGAACATTCTCCTAGGAGTGGCGCTTCTCCGCCGTGCCGCGGCCAGAGGAAATCAGAAAGCCAATTCTATTTTGGGGGATCTTTACGGTTCCGGCAAATATGTGGAACGGAATGAATATTTGGCCGATCAGTATTATACGCGGGCGCGGGAATGCGAAGACGATCAGAAATGAGAGGAAAAATGGATTTGAACCTGAAAGAATATCTGGAACGGGTAAGGACAGTCTGCCCGCTGGTGCACCATATTACCAATTATGTAACGGTCAATGACTGCGCGAATATCACTCTGGCCGCCGGGGCATCGCCTGTGATGGCGGACGATCCGCGGGAAGCGGCGGATATGACGGCCCTTTCGCAGGCGCTGGTAATCAATATCGGCACGCTGAATGAGAGAACGGTCTCATCCATGCTGGCGTCGGGGAAAAAAGCCAATGAATGCGGTATCCCTGTCATCTTTGACCCCGTCGGGTGCGGCGCGACCGCTTTCCGGACGGAAACGGCGAAAAAAATACTGGAGGGAATCCGCGTCTCCGTTATGCGGGGAAATATTTCTGAAATCGGCTGCCTGTGCGGTCTCGGTTCTTCGGCAAAAGGCGTGGACGCATCGGCGGAAGATACGGAGATTGACGCAGTGAAAACGGCAAAAATGGCGGCGCGGCTCTATCATTGCGTTGCGGTGATCACCGGCGAGGAAGATGTAGTCACGGACGGGGACAAAACAGTTCTCATCGCGAATGGATGTGCCGAAATGGCCAAAATTACCGGAACCGGATGCATGTGCACCTCGGTGATCGCTTCTTTTTGCGGCGCGTCGCCCGCAAATCTGCGGGAAGCAGCGGCGGCAGGCACGGTCTTTATGGGCCTGTGCGGGGAATTGGCGGAAAGGAACGCCGGTATGCATGGCCTCGGAAGTTTTCGTGCGGCCATTTTTGACGCGGCCGGGCAGATGACAGGAGCGATGTTGGAAAAAGGGGCGAAATATCATGAAGCCGGAAATTGATTACACGTTGTATCTCGTTACGGATAGAGATATGGCGGGAGATAAAAACTTTGAAGAGACCATCGCCAAAGCGATCCGCGGAGGATGCACGCTGGTGCAGCTTCGCGAAAAAAAATGCACCTCCCGTGAATTTTACGAAAGAGCGCTTCGAGTAAAAGAAATCACAGACGCGTTTCATGTACCTCTCATTATCAATGACCGCATCGATATCATGCTTGCGGCAGACGCGGCAGGCGTACATCTGGGGCAGTCTGACATCCCGGCGGACGCGGCGCGGCGGCTGATCGGAAATGATAAGATCCTGGGCGTGTCGGCAGCTACGCCGGAAGAAGCGCAGAAAGCGGAGGACGACGGAGCGGACTATCTGGGGGTCGGCGCCGTGTTTCCGACCGGCACAAAAAGCGACGCGCGGCAGTTGTCGGTGCCGCTTCTGCGGGAAATATGCAGCGCGGTTTCCATCCCGGCGGTCGCGATCGGAGGCATTAATCTCAAGACGATTCCGCAGCTGGAAGGCAGCGGGATATCCGGAGCAGCTGTGGTATCAGCCGTCATGGCGCAGGCAAAACCGGAAGAAGCGGCGCGGGCGTTGAAGGAAAAGATTTACAGCATCTTATAAAATAAACGAAAGCCGAGCCAGGGGAATGCACCTGCTCTGTTTTGTATATAAAAGCCCGGTTCTCTTTACAAAAAACTGCGCGTTTCTTGACAGAGAAAAACGGCAATGCTAAAATAAATTACGCTAAAGCCCTGCAACAGTAAAATTTCATCAGAATTTCTGATTGACAAGGCGGAGGCCGCGTGATAAGATAACCAACGTCGCCGAACGGCGGCGCCCTCCCGAAACTTCTTCAAAAAGAAATTTCAAAAAAGGGCTTGACAGCAAATGACAAATTTGCTATCATGTGAAAGTCGCATCGAGCGGCTGGTTCTTTGAAAACTGAACAGTACAGCGAACTATATGCCGATGTGCAGGATAGCAATATCCCGCAAATCATTTGAGAAATAACAATGGCATCGAGCCATCAAACGATCTATCATGGAGAGTTTGATCCTGGCTCAGGACGAACGCTGGCGGCGTGCTTAACACATGCAAGTCGAACGAGGCTTTGGAAGCTTGCTTTTAAAGCCGAGTGGCAAACGGGTGAGTAACGCGTAAACAACCTGCCTTCAGGATGGGGACAACAGACGGAAACGACTGCTAATACCGAATACCTTCCAATGGCCGCATGACCGATGGAAGAAAGGGTGGCCTCTACCTGTAAGCTATCGCCTGAAGAGGGGTTTGCGTCTGATTAGGCAGTTGGCGGGGTAACGGCCCACCAAACCGACGATCAGTAGCCGGTCTGAGAGGATGAACGGCCACACTGGAACTGAGACACGGTCCAGACTCCTACGGGAGGCAGCAGTGGGGAATCTTCCGCAATGGACGAAAGTCTGACGGAGCAACGCCGCGTGAGTGAAGACGGCCTTCGGGTTGTAAAGCTCTTTGATCCGGGACGAACGGCAGGACAGCTAATACCTGTTCTGAATGACGGTACCGGAAGAACAAGCCACGGCTAACTACGTGCCAGCAGCCGCGGTAATACGTAGGTGGCAAGCGTTGTCCGGAATTATTGGGCGTAAAGCGCGCGCAGGCGGCTTTTTAAGTCCATCTTAAAAGCGTGGGGCTCAACCCCATGATGGGATGGAAACTGGAGAGCTGGAGTATCGGAGAGGAAAGCGGAATTCCTAGTGTAGCGGTGAAATGCGTAGAGATTAGGAAGAACACCGGTGGCGAAGGCGGCTTTCTGGACGACAACTGACGCTGAGGCGCGAAAGCGTGGGGAGCAAACAGGATTAGATACCCTGGTAGTCCACGCCGTAAACGATGGATACTAGGTGTAGGAGGTATCGACCCCTTCTGTGCCGGAGCTAACACAATAAGTATCCCGCCTGGGAAGTACGATCGCAAGATTAAAACTCAAAGGAATTGACGGGGGCCCGCACAAGCGGTGGAGTATGTGGTTTAATTCGACGCAACGCGAAGAACCTTACCAAGCCTTGACATTGATCGCAATCTCTAGAAATAGGGAGTTCTCCTTCGGGAGACGAGAAAACAGGTGGTGCACGGCTGTCGTCAGCTCGTGTCGTGAGATGTTGGGTTAAGTCCCGCAACGAGCGCAACCC